>JGI24158J21664_10001864_pt1 | contig 24579 bp, 21 predicted proteins | sample Ectturendosymbi3_FD_21664 | JGI IMG/M metagenome (IMG submission 21664) | reverse complement strand
CTTTTGGCCCCCCCTGGGAAAATACTTTTGGCCCCCCTGGGAAAATACTTTTGGTCACCACCTGGAAAAATCAATTATTGGCCCTTACCCTGGAAAAATCCTTCCGACGCCCATGAAAGCTATCGGACCTTGCTGTTGTTTGATAAAACACTTTTTTGAATGGACGGCTTCCATACGCTGAACTGCGGTGACCAGGCTGTAATAGGTCGATACGACTGCGCCCGCTGAACGTCGCAATGCCTAAAGTTGTTTGAAGCAAAACCAGAGTTGACCCCTGTTCTATTTGTCATAATTTCGTCAGAACAGACTGAATGCCGTTTTTTAGGTATTTTTCTCAAATCTTTCGGCGACCTTTAGTAGATTTGTTGAAAGTGGAAACTCATTTACTATTATTAGCTTTTTGAATATAAGAACTTCACTCAACTTTAAGCAGTTGCTTGACCTGGTGCATCAATCCAAGAAATAGTTCAAATTACGAGAAACTCTCTTTAAAATTGCAAAAGAAAATACGGATTTCTACTCTGTCAGGAAGATATTGTTAATCTATAAAACGTCAGTATACGGGAACCTTTGTTCAACTGCACAAATGTATCGGACAGAAATATTTGGTTTCTCTTCTCCCAGTCTTTCCCACCAGTACCTTTGTAGTGTATCGCTATCGCGAAGACTAAGCGAAAAACAAAAAAGCAAGAAAAGTGACAACAAAATTATCCTCACCTGGTCGACAGTGTCCAGGATCTCAAAGTTGATGTAGAGGGATGGGCTGATCACACACGTTCGTTTGTAGATACGTTCTAAAAAATGGGAAAACTTGAAATGTTGTGAACATTACAACTATCACACTTAACGTGAATTGAGTGTTGAAAGAAAAACACTTTGGCACTTTTTCTGGGAGCCCACATTTTTCACTGGAAACTTCTACGGCTCCTGGGAACCCGTTTAAGAACCACTGGTCTGGATGTTTGCAGTCGTATTGGTAAGGCCATTTGCAATCTCAGGGCTCTTCTGCGTTCGCCTTCGAGCGGCAGAAAATCTACAAAACAGCACGCGAGCTGAACAGGTTGTTCCCCTGTCTGCATACTCGGTGTTGGTGCGTTCATTACTTTTGCTTCGTACGACAATATACCCAGAGACAGTTCATCTGGTGTCTGTGACCTCACAGACACCTATTGTAAAGCAAGCTTGACGTCTTATTCAGTTCAAATCTCCGTGTCGCCTTGTCGCCTCACAGAAGGCAGCGCAAGGAGCTAATTTGAGGTACGGTTCCCTGATAGAAACGCAAACGTACTGATTGGGTTAATAGACTAGATGGACCTCATTGCCCTTCACCAATCTTTTGTGACAAAGGAACCAGTATATGTTGATGCTTGTGTAGAACTTTGCTCTGAAATATCCTATAGCTTCTGCATTGTATTCTACGCAACGCTGTATGATCTATTGACTGTGTGAACCATTATTTCGTTACAAAAATCATTACACTACTGATACTACGGCAGTGGAGAATTTCTTAGCCAACCTTGTAGTGACAGCGGGCAATGAATCTTCACGACCTATCTTGATATTTTTTCGTGCGCACGTGCATGTGAAAAAATGTTACGCGCCAATTCTGCTCGGCCTACATCCTGCTGCTCTATCCGGGGAAATGGAATCAAAACAGATACGCGGCCAGCAATAGCAACAATCGACTATCCGGTCGACTTTTGTTGGTTCTGCTTATTAAGTCTGGTGGGATCCGATCGCTGGACATTCACAGGGTTGAAAGCTTCAGGCCGCTTTGTTAGGATTGCAAAACCTCTTGCTCTTTTCTGCTGGTGGAACCGAATGCTGGGCCTGTTTTTTTCAAAGGGCCGTTGTTTCACACAACACTAAGTGTGAGCCTGGACGGTAAAGGAAGGAAAACTTCACCGCTTAATTTGATCGGGATCAAGAAATTGACTCCACACCAGGGATCGAATTCCCCTTTCAAACGTTTGAGACTATACGTCAATTGAAAAACGTAACTTATCATAACTTTCATGAACTATAGACGCAATGGTTAAGCTCGTCATATTGTGCATCGTAAAATTAGCTTAGAAGTATGCTTTAATGTTTTATATTATCAGCATTTTAGAAAGCACTTCTCTATATTTGACAAATATTTGGACACAGTGGATCAGTCCATTAACATCGCAATGGTATTATCTTTTTTTAGAAAAGTAAAAGAGTTCACAATTAAAATTTTGTCTTGAGACGCTCTCCACGTTTTTCTGTAGAATGTGGGAATGCGGCAGATTAGCACGGACAAGATTTTGAGGATCATAATCTGTTTTATTATTATTATTACTACAGTATTATGTATGCCATGTTTAGGTGCTAAGATTATCCGACAGTCACTTTGGTTAATTTATTCGAAATGTTACGCCTGGGCAGCGCTTGCTACGGTAATAGGTTGCCTGAAACCAAACGCCATGCTGCCAACAATCGACCTCAAGAGGGAAAATGAGCAAAGCAGGTTCACGTTGCGGCAAATTCTTTACTGCAACTATGGAAAACTGTTGTTTTACGCGGGGTTGAAGGTCGGGAGGTTGAATTACTTGTGAAAGTGCGCTGCAGGAATGCTTTGATTCGCGGTGCGGGGCAGATAAATCACAGAATGCCACACCGCTTCGCTGCACTGCAGTGGTTCTCAACCTTTTCAGCGATGTCCCCTCCGGGCAATATTTTGTCTGTCAAGTACTCCTTGACTGTAATCATGAACACAATAACAAGAAACGTACCTATAACTATCGTACTTTTACGTTAAAATTTCACTGTGGAGACACTTTAAAAAATTCGTGTGCCGCTTGAAGCACCTTTGCGTACCCCATTTGAAAATCACTGCGCCAACCCGCTAGACCAGGGTGGGGAACCTGCTTCTCGTGGGCCGCGGGCCACATGCGGCCAGCGTCAAAAATTTTGTTTCCTATATTATGTTGGATTTGCGTAAAAGTAAAAAGGTCGCACAATGGATTTACAAGTTGAAGTAAAAAGACATGTGTGTTTGGATGTTTTTTCATGATAAGATAAAATTTAGGATTTTTGTGGCCTACCGGCAATGTTCCACGATTCTTGCCTATAGTAATTAGGCTTTCCGTCTCTGTACTAGGTCATAAACGACGCACCTACTGACGCAACCCGCATTACTACGTGAGTCTGGTGGGACTCTGGTATATCCTCCCTGAAGCAACTCGGCAACTTTAATGTTCAGCTTGCACGTGCTGTTTACATAACTTCGCTCGCAACATTTCACAGCCACGGGCTGGACCCAGCTTCGGGTTCAAAATGGAGGAAAACCGCTGAAGAGGAGAAACGTGCGTTCGCTTTTCAACTTCAGCGCAAGGTCAAGACAACGTCAGCGAACAATTCTCTGCTTGTCATACCAGAGACTTGTTTGGCGGAAACAGGTGCTTGAAAAGTCTCGCTGTTTCATGCAGGCGACGTGAATGTTTACTCTGCAAAAGCGTTTTGCCACAAACGTTTAATCTGCTTTTTTCCTTTTCCCGAAAAAAGAAACCTTTACTCGAGTGCAGGAAACAGGAGATTTTCAATCCCTTCATACAACCAATAACACACAAATATTCAAATGTTTTGACGGGAAGCCCAAGCTGTTTTTTTGAAAAAAGTGGTTTTTGAAACAAAACAAAGCCCGTGGATCGTGTGCCGAGTGTACGAGCGATTAGTGTTCTCTCGAGATCGACCAGCTGGAATGTGACTTCGGTTTTAGACTGAACAGGACTTTGCGCTTATGGCAGCTGCGTGGCTTACCGACAGGAAAACCGCAAATAAAATCCTGGCGAATTACACGCGCCATTCGCGCGTGTTGGACGTCTGGGGCCGGAAAGCATCTTTTTGTTGGTGGTTGGAAAGCATGGGGCAGTTCGCGGACATTCGCTGCACAAAGCCGGGACAGCAGGCTGGTTGTAAGCAACCTGGCGTTTTTCTCTTCAACTTGTCAAACAGGAACGGATGAAAGACATTGTAAATTAATTGCTTGAATAACCTTTCAACCGGGAAGGGTCGAACACAAAGCCCCGCTTCATATGAGTTGCATAAGCGCGCATCTTACGTAAGTACGACGAGGCAGGTAAACGGTAAACTTGACCTTTTCTTCACATCTGTTTGTAAACGTTAGGCGACACCTGACAATGGTGGTTTTTGGCCGCTTTTCAAGCGATCGCATCGTGAAACCTGCACTTGTTTTGTAAATTACATGACACCGAGTTCGCGATCTAAACGCCACGTGTTCGAAACCTCAGCGAGCCAACGTCAACCTTTTCAGCAACAGCATTTTAAACGAAATGAACACACACGACTTTGGTTCATTACACGTTCTCGATCGGAGGTCTAGAAGATTTTTTACAGCCAAACTCAACAAGAAGCATACCTGTGTGGTCGTAGTCCTCAATAAATCTTCTAGTCAAGAATCGAACAATCATGGCTGAAAAAAAAGAAGGAAGTGGTGGAAAGATTTACGATAAAACAAGTTCTCTCGGTGTAGAGACGACCAATGGTAAATTACCATACTGTTCATCTGCAAAACCACCTTCAGTTAAAGCTTGAATAAAACAGGAAGCTAGATATTTGTAATGCGCTTGTCGTGTTGACGACTGCGTGGTGTGCTTTGAAAATATTTCAGCCGAAAAAAGAAAACGTTTCCACCCCTTTTACGCTCGACGTCCTCCATGAGCGTGAATAGGAAAACAGTAAATTGTTTCAGGAAAGTCGCGGAAATCGCTGCGATGGTGTAAAGCATTGTTCGGGTCAGTTGAACGCGAAACGCAGGATCTTCTAAAATTCAAGCCAGGTTGACAATGAACTTAGCAGAAAATTTTGAAAAATCGATACATTTCGCGATGAACCGGTGACATTGTTCGGAAACAAAAATCGCAGCACGGTAAAGTTTGTTAATTGCTGATAATTCGGAGTGGAGATGGGGTTGGTGATGGTGCAAAGGCCGCCATTGACAAAATTCAGCAATACAAGAAATTAAAGCTTTCAAAATCGACCTCATGCCGCAGCAGTACCAATGAAGTCGACCCGGCAAGTCTTCCTCCCATCGAGCTATAACCAGTGCNGAGGCACATGTGCACACGAACGTTCAGGTTTAACCAGGNGGCTTAATTACAACACAGTAGCTTTCTGTTAGACTCCCTATGCAGCTGTCTTGGTTGAACTTCAAACCCCGTTGAGCGCGCGACAAGTTCATGCTTCGCCGACTGAAAATAGTGGCGAGATTTGGCCTTTGGCGAGATTTGGCGACACGCCAAAGCCTCACTGATGAAAGAACTCAATACATCGAGACAGCTAATGCAATAATCGTGTAATAATGCGACGTAACCTGCAAGCGAGTGAAGCCAGCAATGAACCAGGGGGGAGACATTGCTGGTTTCGCCAACCGCTTTGTTGCCAAAACAATGTCGACAAGGGTTGGGCGTAAAGTCGCTGCGGGGGCTTAGGAGCCGACAGTTTTCATTTCGCTGTAATGGGCTACTGCAGTGTGATGGGCACAGCAGATATGTTGCAAGAGCCCCTGTCCGTTTTCGAAAGCGAAAAAACGTTTTTGCTCAATTGTTTGCATTATTACGCGACGTTTCTCAATTACCGCACCAGTTTTGCCCAATTTTCCCAGTGTTTTCTACCTTTGCGGTAAAAATTCACAAACAACTAAAAAGAAGGTTGTGCTCACATTTGTTGCCCACTTTTCAAGCAATTTTACCCAGCATTCAAAATTTTGATTTATTTGAACACTTCGCAAAGCTCCTTTGAAACGGTAACTATTCTTATCTGAGTTTGCCGTTTGTTCAGTTATGTTGCCCAGTTTTTACTACGTTTTAGCTGAGGGAAAACAATTGCTATCCTTGCTGCCGGCACGCATTGTATCGGTAAACTTTTAGAAGTAGAATTCACGTCTTTGAATGCGCTCCAAAATTTAACCAACTACTATTCGCTCGGCTGTTAGAAAATGCTTCCTCGAAACGACTCATTGAATTGACATTTTTCTCGCTCAGGTTTAACTAGAATAGGAAGGCTCACGTGATTTTAAAAGCGTCGCAACATAACGGTGAGACCGACACACGCGTGCTCTGAATAAGCAAGATTAATGATTAGTTTGCATTGATTTTGTAGGAAGGAAATTTGCGTTGATTGATAAAAAATAAATTTGCATTGATTGATTTTGAGAGAAGAACGGTAAAGCATATCGCCCAGTGGTGTTGCTGTAGGCCGTCACGCCACGCTTATTATATCATAGTCGTGTTTTATGACGTTTTTATAGAGTGCTGGATTTGAACCCAACCAAAATGAACTTGCTGTTAAGACGAGAACAATGCCACTTTCGTTGATGAATGTATCTCTCCAATCATGTTAAGTCAACAGGCATTCTTGTAAAACCGTTGTTTTTATTGAAAATGCGCCTTTGTTGCGTCATACCCAGCAGCAGTCAGCATATACTGGAGCCGCCAGCAAAATGGCTGCTGTGCAACTGACATAGGCCAAAAAAACAGGAAATTTTAAAATATTCTAAAAATGTGTAAAAAGATTTCTGCACCCTTTACTGCTGAATTTTCAATGCAAAACCGTTAAGACGATTACTGTTTCACGCTGATGCCTCCCGTATTTGCCGAGCATTTTCAAAGGAAGTTATTTTTGAAGAAAAACAAAACAAGACGAAAATCTAGCTTGCACTCGCAAAACAGGAGGACCTGGAGAAAATCAGACTTCTGCAACCAGCGAAGAGCAAAAGAAACACACTACATTGTTATGTGACAAACGTATTCAACAATTAGCTTTATTCGGAACTGGCCAAACCAGTGACATCCCACATTTTGAAAAAAGGTTGTGTTTGGGGTTGTGGCAGACAACAGAGGTGGATGGAGTCTCATTTTTCTGACTCTCCGCTACATGGGCGTAGCCATAGGGGGAGAAGAGGACCATGCACCCCCCAGATTTTTAGCATATATAGACATTTTGTGTTCTGAGAGCCGGCGTACCAAACAAAATATTGTTGTTCGCCTAAAATCAAACATTTTGCCCCCCAAAAAAAATTTTTGGATCCCCAAAAATTTTGGGTTCCGCCACTTCCGAAAATATCGAAGTAGACTCCGGACTCCTCCTCCCATCGTACCGCCCCCAACTTACCCTGCAACCCCATGTTTGCTGAGCTCTATACAGACACCAGCAAACATTATCTGCTTTCCTGCAACAATTCGCTCCTGGTATCCGTGGGACAGTCTGAATCGTTTGGGGCTAAACGCGTCCTGGTTCGTTCCCGAACATTTGGGTTGTGACACAACAATAGTGCTGTCGTTGAGTAAAGCTGACGTAAACAAGCGCGTCAATGACGCAACAAACCTGTCTTGCCCACTCCGGATTGGCCGAAGACGGCGACGCGAAAGGTTTCCGAGTTGTCGCATAAACTTGTTTGCTTCTTTAGTGGTTTCATTCTTTTGCTGAAATGCAGAAAACGTGATAAATTCGTAAAAAATTTTATACACGTTTGCAGACTGTGGTACAGCGCAAAAGCACAAACGTTAATGCTGTAAAGTTTGTGGCGTCTTTATAAACGTATAGACACCAAGCAAACAGTCTGATGAGCTAAAAACCTTTCATCGTCAAGTGGCTTTTCCAGTTTGACGATGATTTCGATATTACACATTAAGGTTCTCGCAAAAATAACTTCAGAAGTCAAAATTTTAGCCCTAAGTCAAAAAACAACTCATTTCAAAGTCAAAATTCCATTTGAAACAACACACAACGCAAGGTTGTTTTCGACTCAAGAGTTGCATTTATGAGAAGACTGGACACATAAATATTTAATGTAGCAAACTTTCTATTCGTGTTGGTGAAAGTGTGCTTTCCAATTAATTTAAACCATATCTCTAGTATTAAACTTCGGTCAGGCCCTGAAAAAAATCAAGTTGAACGGGGTTTTGCATTACCAAAAACGTTTTTCTCTGGGCAAAAAATTTTAATCCTGAAGAAGAACGAAAATTTCATTCGATTTAGAACTTTTGGCGCTCGAGGAAGAATCCTGCACTGTTTTTGGACTTCAGTTCAGCGGTTCCTCTGCTATCCGGGCTTACAAGGTACAAGAAGCCCACAGCCAGCGAACCAAGTTCTGCTCGAAGCAACGCATTTTCGCGGAGGCACTGAGTAGAGACGAACGCGTATTGTGCTTGCACAGTTTGTACGCCGTGCAACGTAAACCCAACGGCGAAGGACAAACCGCAGACCTCCAGGACTTCGACACACTTTAATTTGAGACGCACCGCCGGTTCTTTCACGAAAACGATCGCATTTTACGCTCTTCCCGCACACCTTTACTCCCGAGACTTTCTTACAGTGCCGACTTTCATTCCACAACATTTTTTCTTCGTTCTTTTCGACGCAGGTTGGTGAAGCCAAACGAAGCTTACCGAAAACAAATGTGTTTGTTGCCACACAAACGACTTCGGGCGCGCAGAGGCTTTTGCCGTCGCGAAACGTCCGAGCAGGTGACAAACTCACAGCGGGAAAACTCGATCAGTGCAGTCGAGCGAAATGTAAATTTTTTTGTGGGATTGAATTTTGAATTTCCTTTCATTGACGTTGCGTGATTTTAAGTAATTTTTATTCCATCGCCATATTGCAAAATTGTGTTTCGAAGAAGCAAAAGCGTTCAATTCGGCACACGAAGCCGACCGGTCTTTTTTATACTTTGAAAACAGCTTCAAAACATCAGTTTCTTGTTTCGTGAATGGGCCAGAAAGCAGTGGAGGAACAGGCCTTGGTTTAGAAACACACGACACTGACTTGATGTCTTACAGACATTTTCATTCAGACGTTATCTAGCATTGGAAAACTGATCGTTGCAAAAACATTTTTTCAGTACACATTTCATAATACGTTTCACAAAATTCCGTTTTTTTCAGTGCAGATTTCATAATACATTTAAGAAAATGTATCTTTCATCAGTGAAAATTTCATAAAACATTTCGTAAACATATTTTTTCAGTGCAGATTTCGTAGCACATATCAGAAAATGATTGTTTTCAGTGCAAATTTCGCAAAACATTTCAGAAAATTTATATTTTTCAGTGCACATATCATAATACATTTCAGAAAATTTATCTTTTTTCAGTACACATTTCATAATAAATTTCAGAAGCAACTCCCAAGGTAAAATGCTTTCGCCCTGGCTGGTGGGCAACAATGACGCGACGATGATTTCATGAATCGCTGAAATCGCCGATCAAAACATTTTACCGAATTCATTCTGTTTTGTTCATCGATGGTTTTTCAACAAAACAGGTTTCTGAGGACAAAAATCCACCTTTTCAGCGCAAAAATAAGGAAACTGCAGCTGGAAAAGCCTTCATTTGTCAATTTCTTGGGACTGGCTAACGCGTGTGGCACGTTGAGATTATCGCTTGTCAAAGCAGGTTATTTTGATATCAGCAGATTTAACAGTTCATTCATAAGCTAAAACGCTTCGAACACCAGGTTTTCTGTGTCATACCGTTCTGGGGCGTTTTGTTTTGACGCTCTTGGAAAAGGCAGCAAAGTGGTCTGCTGCGATATTTTCAAGTCATTTGAAGTGAAAGAATGCGAAACGAGTCTAAGCGATGCCTAGATTGATCTGCTGAGACCCAGAATTATGAAAACTATAGTAGCTGCTTCAGGCAGCATTTCCTGCTTTTTTTAGCAACGCATTTACACAGCAGCGTAGAAAAGCCCGCGATATCGACTGGTATTCTTTTAAAATTCCTTGGGACTGTCGATCGAACAACGCAAACAACATTCTTTGCGTCTTGCAACGAAAAGGTGACCCACAAAAGTCGCGAAAGCAGTCAAAGCAGTCACAATGCTTCGAATTGTGCTCAGGCCTCAAGGTACTGTTTACGGAAGCCGGCAAAGCGATTAGGAAAGATGATAGGCATGAAGGTCTGTAGCAGGAGATACGATCAAGTATGCCGTGCTTGAGCAACGATTACTGCCGCAAATTGACGCTTTAGGGATTTGATCCTCAGAAGTCTTAACAAGACATTGCTTGAGGTAAAGACCGCCAATACCTGTGAAAAGAGGAACGCTTACTTGAGCCAGCTCAGGTTTTGGCATTAGACGTGCTTTAGCGTTGAGCGTCAATTGCCGTTTTTGCAGCAGATTTGTCTTTAAGCTGCTGCAAAAACTAAAGCCGATTCGGCTGCGGATAAAGCTAGAAGCGATTGATCGTCGGTAACGACCGCGACTCGCCCACGGGGGAAATAGGCCCAAAAATGTATCTTGCGTATTCAGTGAAAAGGGATATCTAATAAGTTTTTNGCTTGAGCTACTTTTACTGGATTTTGGTGTAGAGCCCAAAACAGATTCAGTAATATAGAAAGAATGCCCNGTCAANAGTTAAAGAAATTAATATTTAGTAACTATAATAAGATACAGGTGTGCCAGAAAAAATTGCGTTCATAAATCATTTTGTGATGGGTTCCTGCGATGGCGTGTATTCGGTGAAAGTACACTTGTTAAATTATATCAGTAACAAAAAAAATAACGATGGAGCACAATTTTCCTAACAAACTTACAGCTTCTTGTAGTGTGCTGGTCCATACGTGTCCATATTCTGCAATCGCGCCAGTAGTGGCAAAAGGAGCTTGTTTCCGTTTTAGCAGCAAATAAACCTTTCACTCGAGTCACTTTCTAATGCAACCACGACCACCGCAGGCAGAGCTTTAAGTATTTTTTTCTGTCTTGAAACTATAAATCTTTGTTCTGGAGAAACCAACATGTTAGATGAGAAGAACAGTAATGCGAACTGCTTGTTTGTTAAACATAGAAATCAACAGTGCACACTTAACATCAGTTTTCGCGACTTTACCGTCAGTAACACCGGAAATCGACTGAAATGCACCTGCAGGATAATTTCCCACATCACAGCAGTCGTCGCCCTTTCCCGGCGAAAGCGCTCTGAGACTGAAGAACGGCGCGTATCTCGCGTTAACATATAAAAGAAGAAAAAAGGCGCTTGGGATCTCGTTCGACGCAGGCAGCGAATATTCACAATACGTCACATATCTACTTCAGGCTTCCGATTTTTACCTCAGCCACCAGTTGCCCTTCCACGTGTCTTTAATTTCCACGCAAGGTTTCTCACGCTCGGGCCTAAGCGCGCATGTTTGAACTCTTTGCCAAAGTGAGCCTCATAGTGAATTAGCTCTTGAGAAACGGCCATCGAATTGGAAATTTATTAAACAAAACAAATGCTTCGGCATGTCCGTATTTTTTTCAACCGCTCGGTCGTTTGGATTTCGTGCTCGTTTGCTTAAAAAGCTGTTACTGGCTGCTTCTGTGAAAAGTGAAGAATTGTCAAAAGACGTCAATACCGGATAAAGCAAATCGGCAGAAAAGTCATGCAGCAGAAATATTGAAAACGCGTGAATTGGCCTGCGAGCTGGCAGAAGAAACTAAATTCTCCATCAAGGGCACAAGTTTGTTGGCCGATGCTATAGCGGGCACTCAAACCGCCGTTGAGGTTGGTGCGATCGAAATATTTGTCTGTTACAAGTTAATTTTTACTAGGAGGCACCCTGCCACCCAAAAGCACTTTGTTTCGCCAAAAAATGAGAGGTCTACTCCAGGATGACGCAAGCAGCAAACCGCAGAAAGAAAAGCAAGAAAAGTCCACGTCGCCAACAGTCGAGGCCAAAATCGTTGTTGAAAACAGTGTCCCTCATCGTCTCACTTTTGACCGCGTAGTGAGGCCACAGGCCTTGTTCTGTGTTGATTAATTTCCATTTGTCTCTGTCACTTAAAATGCTCTCCTAATCCCACGAAAACAAGAGCCTGGAGCGCAGTCGCCAGAGTGGATTTGCGGGGATCAGTTTCGGTGGCAGAGATCTCGAAAAGCTATGACCATGGTTTGTGTCGAAGTTCGAGACTTCGAAGTTTTCTTTTCAAAGCATCAAAACGAAATATAATTAATTAGATGAAATCGCAGTTTTTTTTCACAGTGCATATGATTTTTTTCAAAACATTGGGTTTTGCGTCGTTGTTTGTCGTACGAATTCGTAAGACTTCCAAATTTCAATCTGGTCAAACTTTTTTCTTTTCGGCAGTGATAACAGGAACGGTTACCACGTCAAACACCCACAGTGAAGAACTTTCTTAATGGACTGTTAGCGCGTTTGGCGTTTTGGGTGATGCTTCGTGATTAAATTTATTAAATCATTTTCGTAATATTTTAAAGTGCCACAATTAAACTTGCAGACATCAAACAGTGTTTTTCGCTTTTGTTTTTCGAAAGCACGCAGCAAGCACAAGTTTTCGAAACTGCGTAGTTTGGTTTGAAAACTTGGAAGAACAAAGTAGCAATGCGGCCTCAACGACAGAAAATTTGAGAAACTGGCGGAAGCCGGCGGCGAGAAACCGCGAAATTTCCGTCATAACCGTGTTTGTGACAACAAATGTTTGCACAGTTTCTCCTTACCCTTTACCTGTTGCTGCCAACTCTCGGACGAATGATACCAAAATGGGACAACTTTGCAGCTCAAGCTTTCGTCGCATTAAGACCAGGTGTCACAGTCTCCAGGCAAGTTGCGGCAAAGCCTATTTCAAAACTCTTTTGCTCATTACTGACCCTGTGGTCACTCTTTAAGGTCTGTCGCGTCGCGGCGCTAACAAGTGTGATTACAGGCTCCACAGACAAGCTCGCTTCAAGTCAGCACCTGACCTCGCTTGTTACTCCTGTTTCATTTTTTTACGAAGTATACATTCGAGGAAAAAAGCTTAGAATAAAAATATGATTGCACTTTTGCGATATCACGATCATGGAACGGCTGTGGAAAAGCCGCGTGTAAAGCTCGCCTGAAAGCTATTTCTCTTCTTTCTCAAACTCAGAACAGTTGGTGTTTACTATGTTGTTCTCTTTGACTGTGCCTTTGTAAAAGTAAACGTCTTTTTTAGGCTCCAGCAACTTCAGCTGCCCGTCGAAGCATTGTTTGACTTAAAATCAACATTTGTTAGTGGCGTTTTTTCCTTTTTTTGTCCGCGCGCATTGATCAAGACGTCGGTCCCTGCAGCATCACTTGTGGCTTCGCTACGTGCTGGTTACGTTGTACGGACGTGGTATCGCTTCATGGCGCTCCAACCTATCTTAAGTCGCATGAAGTGTTGGGTCAAAGTTTGAGGGTTGAATAGAGTGGATTCAAGTTCTCCAAGTAAATAAAAGTTTCCCTTCAATAACTAGTATTTTCTAAAATACGGAACTAATTATACCATTACTGCTTGCTGTCGTTAGCGAAACGTGAAGCAAGATCCACATGAGGGGTTGCCAAACTTTTGGAAAATAAGTCTACACTCACAAAAAATGACTGCCTATTGAAAGAAATTCTTTCACAGCCAAAAATCAGACGCTATCATCTTATCAGAGTACATATTTTGCCTACTGAGTAGGCACCATAAGCTCTTAACGTTGAAAAATCCACAAAAACCTATGTAAACAACTTGGGACCAAAGTTCTCAGTCCACACTAAATGCAATCTGATTGAAATGTGTTAAACTATTCCATGTTTTTTCTCGAAAGATGGGGAAAAATGCAGCTCACAGAAGATTTCAAGAAGTATTACGATTGAAGACTAAGTACGGTGGTAACAACTGGGCATAGTAAGAACTATGAGATGGAAGCTATAGTTTTAAATAAGTTTCAGTTAACCACTTAGCAGCGAAAACATATTTACATTGTGCAGCTGCAGGCCCAGTAGCTTCAAGCTAGCAAAAGCTATTCAATCGCATCAAGCCATTGTCCAACACTTTTTATTTTCTGGTTGGGCTTGCGGACTCGTACCTGCGAGTTTTTGTTTCGAGTCGACTTACTGATCCAATGCATCTGTTTTGAAAAGTTACCTTGTAACCGGCTCTTTCACGTTTCTATGAAAGCTTAGTTAACAAGACAGCTTCAAGAAAGGAAATCATGACTTGGGTCATCATGAGTATGAATTACGTCGTTATAGTGATTATGAAATCATTGTTTAGGTGTTAGGGTTTGCGGAAAAAAGACAGACAGAGCCGACAGGTTTAGCCCCGTCTGAAACTTTGCTGTCCACTGCCATAATAATCATCAAAACAATTAATTTTGAATGGTAGGTAGGACAGAAGAATAGACACGAGCGGCAGAACACTGAAAAGACAGGATCCCTTTTCGTTAGTTTTGTTACTTAATGTGTTCAATCAGAAATTCCCGACAAACGACGTCGTCTTGAAAGTAATCTGTAAAATACAGCGTCCGATATTTTTTTAAATGGAGATTTTTACTTGATAAAAATGCTGCACGACAAACAGCATTACTCATGAAAATCGGCAAGTCGTTTTTTTTATTTATAAACTTTGATTGCCTCGGAAAAAGCTCCAGCATCGCGAAAGTATACAAGCTGCTCCACACCAGTGGTTTTTAAAGCGTTTTGAGAGACCACTTTCGGTACTTAGATGAAATAGTCGCAGTCGCAGAGGTCGCCAAGGTCAAACCTTTAAAAAAATGTGTACAGCCACTGAGCATGGACAAAAGGACCTCTGCACTTGACCTGCAACACAACCCTTCGCCCCACAAAGCAAAAACTCGGTCACCACTCCTCTGCAGCAGCTACCACACTCAGTAGCACAAGCAACTTGACCGTGAAGTCAAGAGTGGCATTGCCTGGCGACCGCATCAATGCACTCGAAATCAAGACAACCCGTACATTCCACCGTTCGAACTCGAACCCCCCCTCTTGTATTTTTCGCCACGCCGTGCGTTTCCGCAAGCAAGTCATGCGGATAATCCACTGGAACTGAGCAGAGTTCACAGGGATGGGTTACGTCCCCTGTAGCCGCGTATTTGCACACGGTTGCAATTGTGACATCAGAGACGATCCTTCTGTTTATGTTGGTGAAAGGGCGCTGGTGAGCGACCCCCCTTACCTCACTCCTGTATAATATTAGCATTGCGAGTTGAAGCACCATGGCTGCGGAGGGAAGTAAAACATTTTGGGAAGGAAAATAAATTTCTTCCAACGTTTTGTTTTTTGGGCCCACTTCCTTGATTTTCTTGTTTTTGCCCAGCTTTTTCGATCAATTTTCGTTTTGTTTCGTGTAAACCTTCGAACGGCTTAAAACTACCAGGGTCCCACTCTCCCCCAACTTCCGAACAATTGCAAAACTCATGCCTGTTGGTCGAGCCAACCAATGGACAAGTCTTGTCGCCCACAACGCGAGACTCAAACTGCGGTTTCAGATGCAACTGCAGTTCGATTCGAAATGTCTGAATTGCCGGCAATGAACTGAAACCTGCAGCATTAACGCAGCGAAGTGTGTGGTTTCCAACAAGTGGACTGTCGCTTTGTTAAAGAACACCCACTAAGAAAAAAACTGCCCGACACAAATNTGGAGTTCTTAGTGNCGCCACAGACGGCGAGAGCGAAAAAAAGCGTTGTGGTCGGACCTTCCGACGTTACTGTCTAGGCACGCAACTCTGCGTTCGGTTCAGGAGCGGTTAATTAGGTTTTTGCATCAGTCGTTTGTCGGTAAATTTTAAGTTTGTTTCCTAAAGATTTTGAAAAAATTAACATCGCTGCACATACGTATTGAGAGCGTATTAAAAACTTACCACTTATTCTACACCCCAGTCAAAGTCTAGCCGAATGTTGTATTCTGCATCTGTGAAAAGCCGTTTTCGCCGTGTTTTGTGCATTAAGCAGCAGGGTGCTGCCGACGTCATCGCTACCATAAACCAACGTCACTTTGTAGTTCGTGATTTAAACAGCAACAAACAGTAAAGAGCGTTCGCCCCACCAAATGTTTTTCAGCCCACGTGCACGAAAAATTATCCTGCATTTGTGCGACCCAGGATGGGTTCCCCCCCAAACGAAGTGCTCACGCGGGAGTTGACGTCATTTACGTCACTCGCCAACCTGTAGCCACAGTTGCCATTTTGTTAGCTCGAGTCTTTCGCGTTTCTTTCAACTTCTTGTTGGCCCAAACTGTATTACCTGCTACAAAACGGGGATGAAAGCACACGAAGAAGCGACGAAATGAGGTGAACACAAATTCGATTCGTTTTGTTTTCGAACTTACAAACGCGGAGCAGTCAAGGTCTCATTAGGTTTGCAGGAGTGCACCGACTACGTTCAAAACCAGGGGCATTGATTTTGGCAAAAGACAGATGTTAGTAGTGCCGAAAGGTATTGTCTAGGTTAACTTATACGTCTTATCAACCGTAAAGCTCCAAAGTGTCAGAAACAGAAGAGGGTATACACATGTAGTGCAGTGGTTACCAAACTTGTTCGAGTCGTTACCCAAATCAAGGTAGCGATTCTGTCTTATTACCCCCAATATTTCGCAGTGATCGCTCATAATACAGAACAACGTTGTGGTTTTGGTTCCGCCTTATCCCCCAAAGAATCGCATATTACCCCCAGGGGGTAATTTACCTCCAGTTTGGGAACCACTGACGTAGGGCATTCTTAGCAATTAACACAAATACAGTCGTTCGCTGTGCTTTGATCTTGATACTGATGTTAAGTTACGCAAACGAAAAAACAATTTTTAAAGATCTACAGAGAAGCTTGTTGATGACGTTTACGGTCTGTATTCAAAACCTATCTGGACATGAAGATTTACCCCCTTCACCCTTCACCCTGCGGGATGAAACCCATGTTTCTATAAAAGCTTTAGTGAAAGCGCTTGCTGCTGCGCTTCTCAAGGAACAAGTAAACCTTCTCATCACTTCTGATTAAATCGAATCCGTGCATTTTTCAAATCTCTACAGGCCATTTGCAAATTCCTTTTCAAACTCGCCAACACCTGCTGTACATGATTTTTGCCGATCCTTCGCATGATGGCTTGTTCGTGATATAAGCAAAGTAGGATTTTATCTCTTTTTTATTTACAGTCAATCCTGGCTAAAGGTGTACTTGTTCACAATCACAATGATTATCGAGGCGAGCAATCTATTGCATGTGTTTGGGAGAAAATAAAAGTTTACAAGCTTTAACGACTATCAAGGTTTTCACGGCACCAGCAACTGAGCATCACACCGTATGGGAAATAATAATAATCGGCGGTTTATTGGCGTTGATCGACAGCGCTCTTATCTGGGACGTGCTCTGACTGCGCGTTCCTCCCCTTTATCAACCGTCATGACCGGCAAAGCGAGAGTCACGAAGAAACTCCAAATGACGCGCGGCGGATACGAAGACGACAGCGGCGAAATTCGCCTTTTGAGTCAAAACTCCGCCGCTGCTGCAACGATAAACAAGAGCTGACGTCGCAAAAACCCAGATGTCGTGTTTTTTTCTGCGCGGCAAACCAGTCTTTAGCCGCGAGCTGGCATTCGAATTGGCAGCTGCGGATGACCGGGAGGTAGTCGACGATGCGATCCTGCTTTGTATTCACCTTTCGACAAACGCGTATGTTGCATTTTTGTTCATTTCAATAAGCAAAGACGTCTGACGAAAACTTTGTATTTACATAAAAAAGAGTAAAAAATTGAATTGCCGTAGAAGCGTGTATGGACTGAAATCACTGCAGTTGTGTCGTACATTTGTTAAACAAAATATTTTGGTAATCTTAGTCGTTCTGCAACTCATTCTTTCGGCGAAACTTAACTTCTACAAGACTCAAATCTGTGCCGGTGGAAAAACTGATCACTTTGCGCTATTATCACAAAACGCTGGTGTCTGTTTACATTGATCTGGAAGACTGTATATAACTAATCCTGTTTTAAGTGAGCTGTTTCAGATAGCACTCATTCCATTATCAATCAGAGAATGAATCAGCATTAAAACATAGCAATCTACTCAGATCGTAAGACAAGTTTGCTGATCACTGATATACGCAATCTTCAACACCGCAGGGAAAATCAGACGAAATAACACATTTAGGCTACTGCCCCACCTTCGGCGACAAAGCAAAGTTTCAAACAGTATCCGCCATTGGCAGCAATCAATTTCAAAGCGTATTTAACGCACGAGGGTGAGTCAATTGCGATTGAGTTTCTAAACAACTCTTAGTCCTCACTGTTGCAACAAGTCGAAAGCGATTGTTTCGAAATTAAGAACCGCCATTGCGACCCGCGGGATGAACCTACAGCTTTCGTCAGAAGCCAAAAAGCTTTCAGCTTGTTTCAACTGGAGCTCTTGCGTGAGCAATAGCATCTGACGAAACTACTCAGCAACGTAAATCTGCAAAATGCGTAGATAATTGCATTCCCGAAAGGAGTTATTTGGGTTTAGCTTTGGTCTTGATGTAGTCGCGTAATGGTCTGTGGCGATCCTTTCACAGAGTGAACTACCAAGTTCTCCTTGGAACTACACGCAACGTAATTGGAAACGTTTAAATCACCACCTGTTGCTTTATGCTGTGATAGTCATGGCTGAGGAGAAAAACGAAGTCAAAACATCAAAGTTCCACGAAGTCTTCAAATTGTGAACGTTTTCGCCTTACGCGAATGACACGTCATTTTTTAGGGGTATTTTTGATCGTCTGTGGATTTAATCGCGGGTTTTATGGTTGCAAATTTAATTTATTTTTGAAGAATGAGGATTTAGTGGCGATACACCTGGGAACACATACATCAGACCCAAGTGCGTATTTGTTAAGAATAGGCATGTACAACCCGGAAACACGTCAGAGTAAACTTTCACATGACTGTTATCCCTTGACTGGTGTTCCTAACACAACCTAAAATGCTTTCCTCAGTAAGTTCATAAATCTTAACCACAACGTTTACAACTTAAGAGCAAAGTCCCTATCTAACTCAAGACTGAAAGACCAGAACACAGGCGTACGAGGCGGTGGGCAGGGGGGAAATTTCCCCTCAGATTTGGGCAAAATTCAAAAAATTCAAGCAAAACTGCCGGACATTGCAAAATGTTCCTGTTCGTTTCCCTTTCAGTGGCGTACAAATTCGGGCAAATCTAAACTTGTCCCCTCAAAGCCAAAGGTCCCCGTAAGCCTACAGCCCATAATGGGAGAAATGAGAAGGCGATGACATCACATTGCAAATGCAACCGTGGACAGGAGTCCAGAAAATTTCATCACAACTTTCTGCAAGACGATGGTCAGGACCTGACTGAAGCTGCTTGAATTACGAGAACCGCGTGACATGAATTCAGATTTTCTTGGCTTTGCCCCGAAGTGTTTGTCGTTTCGGAAAGACCTGACTCTTAAGGTACATGCGACAAATTTTTAACTTAAACGCTCAATTTGAGTGGCGTGAACAACCGAGTCAATTTTTTTTGCTGAACACGAAAGAAGTAGCGTAGCCAGCATAAAATTTCGGGGGGACAAATCTTTTGACAATAGCAACAGTATTTTTTTGGGACACCGCCTCTCAAAAGCACAAAATGACAAGATATGCTATAAATTTATGGGGGGCATGGTCCCCTTGGCTACGCCTATGCACGAAAGCAGTCACGGGCAAGTTGTTGTCCACCTGCTTTCGTGGAACCCGCCACCCCAACCCTGAACTTTTCGCGATAGTTTAACTTTTTTTGTACACAGCGGGGTGCAGGCGGGAGTGGAAGACTTATATACTCTGTTAAATGTCTTTTAAAGTGTAGGTTGAAAGCTCGGTTGGTGACACTTTAAGCACATACAACAAATACCGTGATCAAACTCAGTAACGAAGCGTAAGCTTTCAGTATCGTTTATGCCCCTTTCCTACCGTTCAAAAGTATTTTCTATACCCGTTGCGTAAACTCTGCTATTTATTTAACCATTCGTGTTTGAAGGTTTCTGAGCAGATTTGTGATGAACATTACTGTTCTAAAACTTTTCAAACATCGCGCATGTTGGATTTTATTAATGTCCGTTTCAAAGGTATAGAGTTTGATGATCGGCAACGTTGCTTTAGGCTGGCATCGCAAAGAGCTTGAAAAAATGTTTTTGAAAACGTAACGCAACATTCCTTGCAATAAAGCTGTTTTCTGAACACAGGACGAAGTAAACAAAAGTTGAGTATTTTGTTGCTTTCTGCATTGTAAAAACTTTTCCTTCAAAAGCTATTTTTTCTTTTTCTGAATTTTCAAACTTGTGCCTGGACCTGCAACTGCTTTTCTGTTTTCACTCCTAGTTCGCATAAAACGGCATCGAGGTATACGTAGCAAGTAGAACTCCTGCTGAAACAACAAAAGCTGTGCTTTCAACGCAGCTGCTGCGATAGATATATGCTGTACTGATTCACACAGTTCTCACAACAGCCTAATTAACTTCAAACGAGCCTTTTCGGTCTTCCAACTTCATCACACATTCTGTGTTTATTGGTCTAACTGCGAAGGACAACCTGCCACGGAACACGTTGCCCGAAGACGCGGTCACGTCGCACCCAATCAGCTGCTGACCACCACTCGCCTTTCTTTTTCCGCGTTCGTCCAGCAATCGGAATTGCGTTGCCCCCAGGAGCGTTTTTCCACATCCCTAGTTCTGCTACATCTTTGATGAGCACGCAAGAGTCTTTACCTTGCGTATAAGGAGCGCACTGTGGTTCTGTCTTTGCTGCCACGACGGTAGCAAGCTCGGACTACTCAACCTGCTCTTGTCCGTCGACGCAGTTCTTGTTCGTCGATTCTTGAGAAAAAGAGAGGATGTAAAAAAACGGTGTGACACGAACCGTGAACAAACAGATCAGGGCCACGTGATCTTCCTAGAAAAACGTCTTGAAATACGATAACCTCGATTTTTTTCATCTAAATTGGAACGTTCAAAACAGAGTGAAAAACATTACTTGGAAGACGTAGGTAAACTGCTGTGTTTACTGGCAAGTGCGCAGACAAAGGTAATAACATGTACATTTTTCCTGGAGTATACGTGAGCAAAGCTTTTGATTGTGTTGCTTATGATATACCACTTTAAAAATACTGTGTTACTATGGAGTAGGAAGAACACCCCAAACTTTCGTACAGCCTCCTTAGACAACAGGATCAGTGTACTAAAGTAGCGGATGTTAAATCCTTAATGTAGCATGCGGGGTTCTGCAGTGATCAGTCCTTGGATAATTATCACTCCTTATTTACATAAATGATATTGTCAAAGCCTCCAACTTTAACACTGTGTTATAGGCTGATAACATCAATCTTCATATTTCAGGACGAAACCATAAAAACCCCCAAAAACTGGTAAACAACGAATTTAAATAAATTGACTACTGGGTTTGTGCTATAACAAATTATGGATCATTTATTCCAAAAGTAATTTCACGCTCATTCAAGAACCCTAACAATAAACGTTTGTATATTTATAATAATCAACCAATATTAAATCAAAATGTCTAATATCTTGGCATTGCTGTTTGTGATAAACTCAATTGGAAATCTGAAATAGAAAAGTGAGTAGCACAACTTTGTACATCATGTGGAATATTTTCAGTTTAAAATATTAAGCCAACATTTTAGTGCTGAAGTCCATCTAACTCACTTGATAGTTATTTGGAGACGAGCAAATAAAACTACTTTACCTCCTCTCATCAGATTGCAGAATAGAGTTGTGAGAGCCTTTAGTTATGACAAAACTCAAACTGACATTCTCCAAGCACTAAGTTTTTTAAATCACCGTTTCTATTATGAGTAACCAATTTCTGTGCTCTTTTTATAACTGTGAACTGCCTGAATAGTTTGACAATTGCGATCAAGATTGCATTAGTTCACAGTTAACAAATAAGCTTTGCGTCTTCACAAAAATACCATCGAAATCATCTCTGTGTCAGCTCTCTTTCATATATATTGGTCCCAAACTTTGATCAGAAATTCTTGAAAATTTGAAGTCTGTCTGATCTTATACATTTACAAAAAATACAGAACTTTCGTGTTATTTTACCGACACGCGTCTTGGTTTTTATATGCTTGTTCCTTTTTTCTATTATTTTGTATAATACTTCTTTCTGTAATACTCTTCACCTTTCCAATTTCTAACACCACCCTCCCTGTGCACGCAGATATGCTTTTCACCTTCTGCGCCTTCTTTTTTGTTGTGCTTTCTTACTAATATCCGTCTGATGTTTGATTTAAAGTTTTCTAGCGTTTCACTTTTTCTTCACTTCAAAAGTCGTCCATTTAAATATTGATTATGCCAAAACTAGGGTTGGCTTATTTATTGACCCTGGCGGTCTTTTGCCAACCGTTTGTGTCTCAAATATACGTTTCAGACCAATTTGCAGAATTCCTGAAGTATTTCGTTTTCTCAGTTTTAAATCTAATCAACGTGTCATTAATTTCTGTTCCCTGGTGTTTTATTGCTACTATTTTGTGGTTTCAGTCACAGAAATACATGAATCAACCTACCTGCTTAAGGAAGATATTCAACTACAGCACCACAAATTGGCAACATTCGCAACAGAGCTGATCAGCCTAAGCTGATTAAAGTTTCGCAGCAAATCGACGTACCTGCTTTCATTAAATTATCTGGCACAGCTGTTCAGGTCACGTGTTGCTAGCCGAAGAAAATTAGCACTTTCAAGGACAGAAGCCTTTCATATGCGAAGCACTTAGTAAGGGCAACGTTTCTGATCTTGTCAGACAAAAGGTCAAAACCAATTTGCGGGTGTGACTGGCAGCATTTCTAAATATCAAAAACTGTGAATTGATTGCATGCTTGCTGTGTTTTATGGTAACTATTCGGAGAATCAAATCCTTTATTCAGTGGACACCAAGAGCAAAACGTATATTTTACCTGCGGTCGAAGCTGCTCTGATGATACCTGATACCTGCTGAACAGCAGTGTTCCGTCCAAGAAAACTTTGCACTGAGCAAATGTTTGTTTAATGTGCGCATGCAATTGCGCGACCACGCAGACGCGCAATCAGTGAAGCGTTTCAAGCGTTGAAAGGACTATGCAATATATGTGCAATATTAAATTTGGAATGCTGCAAGTGCGCGAGAATGAGATTTCACTGCGCAAGTGGTCTGTACGTGGTACTGCGCAACTGGGCACCTTAGAGGGAACATTGCTGCTGAAAATTGTCGGTACTCAACCACCAAATGCTGTTTACCGTCAAACAAATTTGGAATGTTTTTCTCAAGTTCAAGACAACACTGACCCAACCAAAACTGTTTTAAATGCCGATTTGTCTTGGACTACAGCATCAGAAGAATATGATTCACATTTAAAAAATCGGTTGAATCCTTTTGTTTCTAAGCTTTTACTCATGACTTACGCACACCTGTTTTCGTTACAAATATAGAAAACATTGCACAGCCAGTGATTGCCACATCTTTCTGATGTCTGTCTGCTCTTGATATTGACCCCAGCCTCCTGAGAAAACTGGCTGCTTCAAACTGTGTTATAGTGCTAGAGCATGTCCGTAGCATTTAAGAGAGTAGCGAGAGTCAACCACCCTCTTGGAACAACTCCGAATACCGCCCTTTTTTCGCAACCAAGCCGCAAAGTTATTGCGAGTATTTTTAGTTTCATGGCCAAAATTTGCCATTTGTCGCACGTACACGTTAATTACTTGAATCATATAAGTCGTTGGCCAAATATCCTAGTTTTAGAAAAATATGTCCAATGTTGTACGAAACGTTCAAAACTCGAACAAACATGTTAGTTATTAAGAAAAAGCATTACTAGATATAAATCTTGCAACCCCATAAATTTCCCGTTTGTTACGTTTAACGCACCAGTTTGACAAAATCGAAAAACGTGCGGTGAGTGCAGAGATCTGCACGATTCAACTTTTCTAAAAAGTTATTTTTTCAGCTGTTTTCCACAAAACTAAATTTCGATCATGAAAAATTGGTTCTTGGCAGAAAAACAAGCAATCTGCTACACACAGAAAAACAAGCAATCTACTGCACAATCTGCTACACACGGCTCGATCGCTGATTTAAGTAGCACGAGACAGACAACGAAAAACCTTTGTTTTGCAAAATCTACCGTATGGTAAAACTTTTAAAGAAACTGTAAATTTTCTACAACATTAACGCTTGGAGAAGGATCAGTGATTCGCGTAATATTGTGAATATGCCTTCTACTGGACGAGCGCCCATGCAAAGCATGCTGCTGTCGATTCAAAGCAACTGTGAAGTTGAGTTGAAATTGCAAGAGTACATTTGAATTTATTTGTGTAAAATCAAATAAATTAATTGAATCAGAAAGATGTGAATCTAAAAGCGATGTTCGGACGCGACTGATGCGTTCGTTTCCACATTTATTTCAAAGCATTTAAGCAGCTACTTTTTACAGTAGAAATTTTTCGTAGTTTAACTCGTCTCGTAAATTTTTTCCTTATCAAACTTTTTCCAATGTTGTCTTCAACACAGATTCGCAAAACTTGTCCCCAGCAAGTGATTAGAGCGATTAGAGCAACACTTGGAGCGATTAGAGCGACACTTACAGCGATCAGAGCGACAATTAGAGCGATTAGAGTGACTCTTAGAGCGATTAGAGCGACACTTAGAGCATTTAGAGCAGTGGTTCCCAAACTTTTTCTTTCAAGTCGCATTTTAGAAAAAAAGAAATTATTTGGCGCACTTCGAACATTTGAATAAAAAATTTATTTGAATTTGTAATTTTTTCATATCCTAACGTAAAATCAAGACAATATTGCTTAAGTTCCCAGCAAATTTA
>JGI24158J21664_10001861_pt1 | contig 24585 bp, 14 predicted proteins | sample Ectturendosymbi3_FD_21664 | JGI IMG/M metagenome (IMG submission 21664) | reverse complement strand
AACTACAAAGGTTTTACGGAATAGGTTGAACATAGCCAAAAGATCTTACGGATTATCAAAAATCCAAACATTTTTCAAACGCGTTGAAAGACTGGCGTTTACGGTTATCAACTACATACGTGAATTAATCTCTCAAAAATTAGATGACTACGGGATCCATTCTATGACGGGATCCTTTCTATATATGGATTCTATTTGAATAAGAGCTGATGATGCCTACTTTGCCTATCGCCTTCGTAGGCGAAATATATACTCTGTAAGATCTTAGTGTCTCATTTTTGCTGAGAAAGAATTTCTTTTCCATAGACAATGGGATCCAATTCTTACAGCGCGAAAGTTTTGTAGAAGGCCTACTTCGGAATTCAGTCCCTCAGAGTAAAGCCGCTGCTTGGGTTCGGTTGAACGTGCTGTGTTGGTGTGCATCAGAAGCGTGTAAATACAGTATAACAAGGGCAGTCGTAATGGCGGCCGCGACGACTTCTTGCTCAAGTGCAATATTGAGCATTGAGGAGTTTACTAGCGCTGATGCAAGAAAGGTTTATGAGCAAATGACGGTATTGATCCAAAGTAGAAGCTTGAAACTTCACTATCAAACTTTTAAAATTATCAATTAAATGAAAGCAGACTTTTTATTTGTCGGATTAAATCTGAACACAATTGTTCAGGAGAAAACGCCAGAAAGATGTGCGTTGCATGGATGATGCTTTAAAAACAAGGAGCATTAAAAATATTTAAATGTTGAAACTCGGTTGTTTTCCCCAGCCCTAATAAAATTTCTGGATATGCATTGTGTCAACAAACGTCGCCAAAACGTTGGATTTGAATCGTTAATTTGACGTCGCAGTCACAAACAGCTCACACCCAGTAACAATGACCACCATACGCCACTGATTCTACAGCCAAAGAACCAAAGGCGTCGATTGTTTGAAGAAAAGTTCTGCCTCTCGGTTCCTGTTTATGGTTCTGCTTCATTGAGAACAACCAAAAATCTTACGCGCCCAACGTTTATGCAACAGTTGCTTCCATGCAAAGCAAATTTTAAGTTCTTTCAGCATGTCGCTAATACGCCAGGGAAATTTGGACTAAAATTTTGTATGGTTCTTGACGCTGATAGCAAGTATTTGTATAAAGACTTTCTGTATTTGGATAAAGATGACCCCGGAGACCTTTCTATGAGTGTGCCCACTACTGTGGTAAAGAAACTCATGCAATACCTCTCCAAGCACGGCTACAATGTCACCTGCGGTAACTTTTTCACACCTTTGGATGTTGCTGTGCGTTTAGCGAAGGAAAAAAGCAGCCTAGTTGGCACTGTTCGCCAGAATTATAGAGAACTGCCACAGATTGCCAAGGCAAAGCAACCACTGCATGAACCTACACTTTTTAAAACTACCACCTCGTCGACAAGCGTAACTTTGCCTTGTTATCAATGCAAAAATGCAAAGTTTGTAATCATGCTGGGCACACTTCATCAAGACGTAGGGGTTTTTCAGAAAATAACACCAAAAAGAAACCAGAGACTGTTATTTTTTGTAACAAAAGCAAAACAGGAGTCGATGATGTTGATCAGATGGAAAGAACGTATTCTGTAAAGGCAGCAAGTCAAAGTTACAGTAGTCTGTACATGCTTTCACAACGTGATTGGTTTTGCAATTACAGACAGCTGGGTACTGTACAATATGCAGATAGAATTGGTCACAGTGATTACCTGCAATGCGTAGCTGAAGAGCTTTTTAGACAATCACCAAACGATTAAAGTGATGAACTATCTCGAAGGGAACCGGAGGCTCCCACGCAAAAGATAAGGAGTTGCTGATTTCCACATGCCTCAACAGAATGAAATTGATATTTTCCAAGAGAAAAGAAGCAATCTGCGTAAAATGTTCTACAAAAGTGTGTCTAAATTGTGTCAAATAAATGTGAGAGAAATAAAAATCATTTCTGACATTATTTGCAGAATGAAGTTTATCGAAAAGCTCAACTGGTGTATCAGATAAAACGTAAAACGGACACATGCCAACGTTTCGTTGACTATACAGCCAACGTCATCAGGGCAAAAGACAAGAGTTGATTTTTGCCACTCTTGCTTTTCGCCTTGATGGAGTTGGCTGTAGAGTCAACGAAACGTTGGCAGTATTCCTTTTACGTTTTATCTGAAACACTAGTTGAGCTTTTAGATATACTTTGAATCAACCTGGTGTTCTATGAATAGCAAGATCATTTGCAGATCTTCATGTTGATTTTAATTATCGGTTTCGCTTTATACAGTAAAACGGAAGAATAATACCATGCGATATAAAGCCACTTGGTCTTTTTAGGATGGATGACTTCCTGTCATTCTAATGTTAATTGTTTCCGAACATATGAGAACTGCTTGTGTGCTCAAAATAGTCGGTGTCTTTCTTTATATTTTACGTGGAGCTTGCAAAGATGGGCTGATGTTATTCCGTAAGATTTTATTTGCTGCTTAAGGTTGCTTATGATGCTTTACAGCAGATAACTATTGATTTAAAAGTTGAACTGCTTTTAAATTTGAGTACTCTAGAGTACTTTGGCACACCAAACAAAAACAAACGCAACCGACTATCGTGGCCCAAACGCTGAAAGCGTTCAGTAAGTCCGCATTTGGCAAGAATTCCACGAACATTATCATAAAGTGTTGCACGAGCTGTACAGTGAACGTTGCAAGGAAAGAAAAGTTGTAGTTAGGCCTGTGTATCGCCCTAAACACAAACACGACAATTGTTAGACGATTTAGACGATTCATGAAAATTGACTTACTGGCGGAAGAGTTAAATTGCGAGAGGAAGAGAGTTCCTCAAGCAAGAAACCTCACGGAAAAAGTCAAAGGCCAAGGGTTTTTTTTAAAGTGGAATCTGAACATTTTGGTTGTGGTGTAAAGCATAACGAACGAATTCTTTGAATGTTCTGGAAAAACTAACAGGAAAGGTGCACCATATCAAACATTAATTTGGACAAATAATGGAGCAAAGATATTTAGCTGAGTGCATTTAAGCTGGTGAGGTTTAGATCAGTTAGTGCATCGTTATAGGAGGGACGTTTGAGACATATCGTAAAATCATGTCAGCGGATTAAAGTTGAGCTTTATCACGCATTCGTTTGTCACCATCGGAGCAGTTGTCATAAACAATGCTAAGACGTTCAAGCACTGGCAATACGTTAGTTTTGTAAATGATAAGGAGAGTGTAGTGAGGCATGGAATTGACAAATGAACGAAGACGGTAAATTTTGGTTATCGCTTTTTTATGTACAGTACGTGTACAATGTGAGTATGACAAGGGAGACTGTGATGGAACAGTAAGCTCCAAGTGTTTATGTCTATCTGTTTCAGAGAGGCAGGTATTGTTAAATAGCAAAGATGAGCGATCTTTCCTGTGAGTAGATATGTTCATCATAACGGCAGTTTTTGTGTTTTTTGTGAGGTTAAAAGTACTATTCCAAACCTCACACCAGTTGTGTAACGTGCAAAGACGTTGAGCTAGTATGCTTTGCAAATGAACAGGACACTTAGCTGAATAAAACAAGGTAGTTTCATCCGCAAAAAGGGCACTATATGCTTTAATTTTCGTAGCAATATCATTTACATAGATTAGAAACAATAACAGAGGGCCTAAGACACTCAATACCCTACTTATATTTTAGGGTCGGAACGAATCTAGTTTGAAAATACACTTAAACGCCCGCGCGATCCCCGACAGTAGCTTGCATACTTTTTGCCATAACTCCCCAGACCATAGTGCTTTAGAGCTAATCGAAGAATCAAAAGATACAGAACGTCTTGCACTTTCGATTAAAAAACGTACCTTTGATTTTGCATATTTGTGAAGTAACATGACGTCACTAAAATGACTTCGTTGTGTCCTGTGAAAAATGTCAAGTGCCAATTTACCATTTTTTTTTTAAAAGCGACTAGACGAATATCTGCCACTTTTGAGGCTTGGATAGATTAGCCAGCGTGATCGGTCGGGAAGTTATGGCTAAAATCCGGCCCTTTGAACCACCACAGTGGCCCTCAAGGCACTCAAAGAGACCAAATATCGGCCATAACCTGCCGACCGATTCCGCTAGAAATTCAAGTAGGCGTCTGGTTTCTTTTTAAAAATTACAGGAAAATTGGCACTTGATTTTTTCACAGGTCCCAATAACGCCCTCATGACATCACACGCTGCCCCAAACCCCAAAACCAAAAGTACAAATTTTTTAATCGAAAGTCCAAGACTTTCTGCATCTTTTGGTGATTCGATTAGATCTCCAACACTTTAAAAGATGCATGAAGCTAGAAGGCAGAGCCAACAATTCCGATCTGTTCTAATTTAAAGATTTAGTTAACATGCATGATCATCACTATCGAAAGCTTTAGTAAATACGTCATGGAATATTATTCTTGAAGAAAGATTCGAATCGTATACTTGGCACAAACTGTAATAGGCACCTAGCAAAGATCTTAGGTTGGAGTGTGTTTTTCTAAAATCCAGAGTTATTGAGTATCAATACCTTACATTAGTAAATATGTTTGTGCAATTGTTTTTCAAAATTGTAGAAAGAGACAGCAACAAGGTAGTAGGTCCGTAGCTCTGGACAACTGTTTGTGAAAGAGTTTTGTGAGGAGGCATTACTGTAGCAGTTTCCTAGGGTGCAGGAAATACCTCAGAAGACACGATTAGATTAAAAACAAGGCTGAAGCGAGTAGCGAGAGATTAGCTGCAAATTTTTATAATTTTATTAGGCAAATTAACAAAACCTTTTCACTTATTGGCATTTAGGCTACACGAGATAGCCTACTTGAAAGGTCTCAAAGGCTGTGGCGGGATTCACATATTTAAGAACAGGTTCTCTCTCTCCAGGACTCACTAATACTCACTAACAAAAGGCTCTCTCATTATCACAGTCTCCAGAGGCAAACAATGCTGGTTGGCCCGGTATAAGTGCAAAGGTCAATCTTTGTGTTGCCAACTGGTACAGTCTAGCAAAGGAAATTGTTCATTATAGTTATTTTCCTAAATTTTTGTCTTGATTTTCACTATTAAAACTTAGTAACAGGTCAAATTTTTGACCCATGGAAAGCTCTATTTTTTCTGGGAACTTTGCAGACAAAGCAGAAAAAACAGCCCCGTTGATCAGCGCTTGGGAATTTCGGTGTGTCTGGTTTACTGGCCTTAAATTATTGACCTAAGTGCAATAGCAAATTGGCCATGAAACCCATCCCCACGCGGCTTGTTTCCACAATTCAAACGGGAACAACACATTCTCGAAGAACTGCGTACAGATCGTGCGCACAGTCCTCTAGCCAGGCCCCTAACCACGGGGTCGTTCAGAGGCATTCCCTCAAAAAAAATTTTAATGCCCCAAAACTTTGTTGTGTCCAGAAAATGTATAAGTAACATATAATAGAAGAAAAATTCTTCCCCCCCTAAAAATTAATTTGCCCCCGAACATTCTCGGCGTTCCAACGCTACACCGGATCGCTGCGGACAGGAACCTTGAGCCTCGGTGGCGTTATGAGAGAGGGTTGGTTTTGCGACCGCGGTAACTTTCCTAGAACACGTCTGTCCATCAGCTGGTCGTCCTGCCGGTCAGAAGTTGGGAATAACTAGATTGTCCGCAGCAGGGCAGTGGGTCTCCTGTAGGATGAAGATGAATGCCTTCTTATAGGCTAGCTGTTCGGTAACGCTGATCTTGTTTTCGGTGAGCCCCTCGGTGTTCAGCTGGATGATGCTGGGTCTTGGGTCATCTTCGGCAGCATTTCTGCTGCCGCGCCTTGAGGAGGGCGTATTTCTACCCAGCCCGCGCTGAACACATCCAGCACGGGTAACAGTGGTTGCTCTCGAACCGACAGGTTTGGTAAGATGTTCAACAAGCGCCGTAACAGGTAGGGCCACATGAAGGTACCTGTCATCAAAATCTTAAAACCTGGCCGCGGGCCTGTCTGTGGCCACCGACAATTTTCGCACAGCTTCTTCCAACTTGTTTCGCACACAGTAGTGAACATGAGGATAAGATGAGTAATCACATCCGGAAGACGTCCACTAGACAAATCGGTACCACTCCTAAGCCATGGACGGATAAGCTGTAGGAGGATGAGGTGTGTTAGAATGTTTCGTACGGGTCAAGTGGGATTCAATTGAAAATGTGGAAAAAATTACGAAGGGATGAAGTTGAAGAAACAATCATCCTATATTTGAAACAAATATCTATAAAACTAGTAAATAATTTGAATGAGCTTCAAACCTGATAATGGCGTTTTCACAAAGGTGTGTAACTGCTTTTGTACCACAGATTGTTGAAAGAAAATCTGCTAGATAATATTAAGCACGGAGCTGAAGCTGCTTTTCTGAAAATAAGGTAACAAATCAATCAAGTGTTAGCCTGTGAAAACCTGTAGTTAAAGTCTTTAATTCGTTTGTCAATGCTTTATCAGTACATTTGGCTAAATAGTAATGACTCCACAGTTATAGCCGAATTTCTGCGTTGATTACCATGCCGGTGTCTTGGCATGGCATGAACAGACAAGGTCTGTTTGTGATGATTGTGCGCAAGGCAATTTGCAGTGGGCCTAGCTAAGTCCGAATATTTACGGTGGCAGTTCTCGATAACTCCCTCGCCAATGGAGCGCTGCGACGATTCACTCAGAGGGTGTGGATTATCATGCAGGCATGGTTCGATCAGTTTAGTCTGGGTCTTTGCGGATCAAAGTATGATGTTTCTGTAATTAACATGAAAAATTAAAGAAAAAGTGACTGCCCCATTCCTGCGCTGAAAAAAAATGTCTGATTCACACAATGTTTGGCAAGTTATCTACACAGAATTTTCTATTATCCAGGTGCTCGTGATAAATTGTTGGTTTCCAATAAGCGGAACAGATGAAAAATGTTTACTTGGGTTGAGGTCACCAACTTTAGCGAATATTTGCAGGGACGCGTCAAAATACAATCTTAAGGTTGCAAGGAACAAATGCGGAATTACTGTTGCGAAAACAGCTCCAGCTTAGAAGTTACTGGTGTTCTGTCCTAAAAAAGTTTTTGACAAGATTCAAACTTGACATAAAAGCATGCAGGCTCATCTTAGCTTAGATTCCATAACTAAACATCATAGAAATATCGAAATCACTTGTGCCAAGACAAATAATAATTAATTTGATTATTTTCTTTCTTGAACGGTTAGCGAATTCCATTTTTGGTGACTGTCTAAACGTGGAATGAAACCTTCCATTTTTGGTGACTGTCTGAACGTGGAATGAAACCTTCCATTTTTGGTGACTGTCTGAACGTGGAATGAAACCTTGCAGATATTTTGTATATACTTGCTAGTTTGTAAATTCCGGTGAAGAAGCAAGCGTGAATCATTTATACGTGATAAGAAAATTTCTTCAAATGCTTACTGTCTCGTACATACGCTGAATGTTTTCATTCTAAAGTCTGCTGAAAAAACAAACTTTCTAAATCCACTCCAACGACCTATGCTTCAAAATATGTGTAACCGTTTCACATAAACAAAACTGCAGTGAAGTTGCAACCAGTTTATCAAGAGCTTTTGCTTATGGCAGCTACAGAACGTGAATCGAGTTCGCTGCTATATAAAAATCATACACGGTCTAGTAATAACGCTGCTTTGTTTATTGCGTCTCGGAAAGCTTTCTACAATTGTACGTTATCCTCGTTCAAATCAATGTAGGTTGGATGCCTGACGCGCAAAGGTTCCAAGTATCCATCATCCGACAGCGACTGTGCTTGGCCTTCGGAAAATTCTACGTTTCTTTCATCCTGTTGGCTTTTAATATTGTCGTAGAAATGATGCGGTGAAGGATTTGACTGCTCTGTGGCGTGCTCTTCGAACCAGCTTACCCTGGGTGCATCGTTTTGAGGAGTAACTGAAAAGGTAAAGTTCTTTCTTGTATTAAAATTCAACCTCATTTGCACTCAGTTATTTGCCAAAGCAGGATGATTGCAAACAAATTTCGCAAGAAGTTTCTTTTTTTTTTCTCACCTGAAACATAGGTTGAATGTCGGTCTCTGTCTTGAATTCGAAACTTTCCTGTTTTTCGTTTAGTTGACCTGAAACATACGGAAGTATATATGCTAAACAACCACACGTTCAATCAAGTTACTTCAAGTTCAAAAGCAGAATCTTTTACATGATATGATTTACTTTTAAAACATCTGGGGGCCGACAATTCAGCGATTGTACAAAAGTGAAAATTTCACAAAGCGAAAATTTAATGGTTTGCAGTGCTGGCAGAGCAGCGACAACAACATCCTGAACTGCAGCAAAAGAGGCATTTTAATAAAGGAAGGCTGCATATACGCCTACCATCACTTGACAGGTGAAATAGTCTCAAAATATTGTAAAAATAATTTTACCAGTATAAGAAGACGAAAATCAGACATAAAATCATCAATGATCCAGAGACGCCAATGAGTATGAAAATTGTCGTCGGAAAAACAGATTCTGAAAAAAATATATATTACTAAAACTTTTGCTGTTTCATATTTTACACTTTTACCAGGATAGCTAGAGCGAAATTTACTTCGCTTGAAACAAACGTTTGAATGCTACATAAAATTATATTTTCATTTTTAATTAGCCACAAATGCAAAATGTGAAAGCAACTATCCTACCCAAGAAACAAATAAATAAATGAAGTCCATCATGGGAATTTTTAAAATGCAAGAAAAATGAAGTGTGAAGAACAAAGGTTTGAGAAACTTCAAAACAATCCGTGTTGACTTTTTTGCAAGTTTTCGCTTTAAGGCATTTTCGCGTTGGATTTTTTACGTCTCTAATAGATCAAATTTCCTGTTTTGTAAGAACTTGCCTGCTGAAAATCAGTGCATGACAGTGCATGACATAAAGCGTGTATGGTGTACGTTGACTTGTTTCTACCGGTATTCCGTAATACAAATTATCTTTTGTTTTCTTGTTGCAAGAAATAGAAGTTTGAGAGTGATGCTGTTGAAAACTGTTGTCACAAAATATCCCGGACAGATGTGAGTAAATTGACTGTTCTCATATGCTTCAAAATTATTTGCTTCCTAACAGGGCCGGATTTATACATGTGGAGGCCCCAGGGCAGCTATTTTGTGGAGGCCCTCAGTACCTCAAGGAAATATTATTCAAGGTCAAGGAAATACTACTATCAGCTAGCTGTAAATATGTAATAATTTAAGTAAAGTCGGACGTTAACATAGTTAAATAATTGCTTGTGGAGGCCCCTGGTTTGTGGAGACCCCTGTGCAGGTGCCCACTTTGTCCTCCCCTAAATCCGGCCCTGCTTCCGAACCTACAACCCTTTGCTGTTCCGCAGCTACCTTATTAAGAAACCTACCGTTTAAATTGGTGAATTCGATTACGATCAGTTTGTTTTCTAGCAAAAATAATCTTTTCTGTTTTTGTAAAACTTTTTCTTCTTTCAATGTTGAAAAGGTTCCATGAACATTGTATAACGCAGATTTTATGAGATGTTCTACAAGGATTGAAAAAATACAAGATACATCACAATTTCATTTGATGATATAACGTTTGTTAGCAATACAAATGAATTGATTTTGGGCCATGTGCATTAGAATTCTAAGCCCTGCCATATGGAATTATCAAAACATATAAACATNATAGGAAAGGTTCCCAAAAATACTTTTAACGAATAATTATAAAACGTGTTCATTTTGTCTATATNAAAATTTTCTGCCTAACCCGAAAAACAGTGTTGTGAGGAAAACACAAACATTTTCCTTTTTTCCAAAGCCAACGAAAAAGACACAACTTGTGTTTTACGAAACCTTTTAATTATTTCTTTTCATTCGATAGAAGAAAGTAACTTTTAACCACACTATCGAATTTGTTCACATCCTACTTTCATTTGTTAGAACCGTACACTTTGCTCTCAGAAATAACCTCAAACAGCCCCCACAAACATTTGCTAATTATTTCAGGAAACGCCCGTTTTGACAGTTGAGTGTTACAAGTCCTTGAGACTTTAAACATAAATAACTAAGTGAACCTCAAACCTGGAATTGTTGCTGAAAACATTCTACTTTTTTTAATAATTGGTTCATTCATGCAATCCGTGAAGATGTACTGGACTCGTACAGAATCTCCTTGAGTAGGGTTAAGATGCAGGGTGACGTTGAAAGGCCAGTGTGCATCTGCCCACTTGTGTACTGTGCACGACTTTGAGTAAACATTGGCAGCCCTGCATTTGTCTCCATCTGCTGTTTCCTTTTGGAACGCAATGCATAAAGCAACAGCGTGGCTCAAAAGATATCGTTCTGAGCAACAAATCGAACGTCAAACCAAAGAAAACTCTGTTGTCAAACGCAAATTTTAAGGTTTTGCTTAATTACAGATTGTAATCTCTTTTCACAAAATGATCAAAAAGCACTTGCAGCAAAAAGATTAACTTATCTGTTATTAAACCAACAACAAATTATATATCAGAGAAAGCAGCTTCTAGGTAAATAGTTTTCAATCCTAACTTACCTTTAAAGGAACTTAACTTTGCAAAACTGCTGCCATTGCCCTGAGTAGCATCGATAATTAATGTTAACGCAAAGTACGTCATATTTTCCGGTGGCCAGATTGTCAAGTTGTATTGTGCCGGTCGGGCCAGGGAAGAATAATATACTGCATCGGCGCTGTCACCATAGAAATGAATGGCACGATTAGGACATTCGGCTGTTGCTGAGAATGTCGCCAGTGCTGAAAATCGATACTAGTGATCAAATCAACAGTTTTAGTGAAACAGTATTCACTTTTATTTCAAACCATCATTTTACCTTGATGTCATAGCCACCTTCCAAAACTTTATTTTTAGCTACAGCAGTCTGAATTTTAAGACGTTTTGTGAAAGACTAGCAACATACGGTTAGAGCATGTAAGTGATGCGTATATCTCATATACGCCATATTGTCTCTTAAGCACCATTTTATAGAACCGTCAACTGCGCCTGACTTACGTAGATTAGTTGAAAAAAAAGCTAAACCTTGACTATCACGTATAGCAAAACAGTCTTGTTTAGATATTCCATCGTAAGTTAGCAAAGTGAAGTTTGGGGATAAGTGACTTCGTGATATAAATAGCCAAGACTAAAACTATTGTTTCCTCCCTTTCGAAGGGTGTCTAATTTCACTTTCAAGATTCATTCGTGTGATAGATGTTTCAAACATGTTGCCAACACAGGTCCAGCTTACCACAAAAGCAGAAAACGAAGAGTACGATGAGGTAGTTCTTGTTACTCAAACAACACATATCGTCACCAGCCTTTGATCTAGCTAGCCCAACTACGTTGTCTGCACATAGATCACTGTGTTTGTCAGGAAACTGCATGCAGCATGCTTTTCACAGTTTTTAATTCGTTGTCGTCATCAAGAGACTCCACCGATGCGCTGATGAAGGGCATACCAGTATCCAGCATACTTTAATGTTATTTGCATCTACTTATAGCAGAGAATATAGCATTGCGACATTTACATCTGTTAGTCACATGAATATCCTAGACGTTGGATGATGGTGAGCAAAACCCAAAACATTTCCATCCTTATCAATGATGCATCTACGCCGTTTTTTCCAGTGGGGCACTAAACGCAATAACTATCCTCTCAACAGATCTATAGATTCAAATGGTGCACAAGCTGATCCTTTCAAGTAGAACCTTATGTATGGTTAACGTTTTCTTTCGATTCTCACGACATCATCTCTTCAAAGTTAACATCTTCAAAAGTGTACCTAAGGCTGTAAATAGCGCTGCTAGAGGAATACGATGGTATGTAGTCGCACAATGCTGAGACTGATGCCTTTGCCATGCGAACCACACGTAGACTTCCTGCTTAACAATTCAAAGGTCATCAGAAAGAAACTGCTGATGTCAACAAGAAACTAAAACTCGGTTGAATCAACTCGCTTTGAATCAGCAGGAGTTAGTTTTAACTGGTTTGCTTGTTCAACATACCTTTTGAACAAAAACGTTTGGATCCACAACAGAAGCGTATCAGCCGCTGCCGCTATAACACTTTAAATGTGAAGCTGGTTTAAAAACAAAAGAGAATAAAGACTTTAGTTAACAAACGCAATTGTTAAAAGAGTGAATTGATGGTGTCCTTGATACTCTGGTGGTCTGAGCCGATAGTTTGTTACTGCAACTTTGTTGGCAGATGACGTCAGCATGTAAGTGAAGATCAGATGCTGCTGTACAAGACACAAACTGTTTTGCAAAGAAACAATATTGAGACTTTCAGTTTCTCCATGGTTCTTGGTATAGAGTGGTAGTTTTTGAATGAGTGGTAGAGAAAACGGGTTTGTTAAGTGTACTAAAAGAAAAGTTGTTGCTCCTGTATGAAGTCAACATTTGCACTTCAGGAAAATGAATTTGTTTTTCATGCAGCAACTAATGCAAGTGGAGAGATATATTTCTGCTAATTTTTACAGATGAACAATGAAGGAATCTGTAGATGTCGATGTTGAAAATACATTGAAGCCCTTCCTACAGGAAAATGTCACAATCGCCGTAACAATGCTAGAAGTTAAATAAAGCAACATTTGCAATATGCAGATTCATCAACTCAAAGTCATATGAACTGAGTTAAAACAATTGATGTTTCAACCATCCTCGGTTGGCGTAAAAGTTAACAGAGTTATTTAAATCCACAAAAGCGTACTCTGTTTTTAAAATAGTAGGAAAGCAATACGTCAAAATCTGAGCTGTAACCGATGCTTTAGACTTGTAGCAATGGTTTCTAATGCTCCAATTTTTGTCTAAGCCACCAAGAACCCAGTCAAAGGCCCTGTTGAATCAAAACAATTCATTGATTTNTTGATTCTCATTGTTNAAAATGACTGATTTGTTTTGTTTTATCAGTTGGCGTAAAAGCCATCAAACCGCCCAAACGAGATGTAGCCATAGGTCACTTTTGGCGAAAAAATGGTATCAAAATTGTCTATTCAAGAAAATATGAAAGTTGTAATCGAAAGCATATTTTTGATGTACAATCAAAGTCAAAGCTCTTCGATTCATGCAAAGTTAGAAACAAACCTTTATTACCCAAACAACGATTTCAAAATATAGCCTAAAATGAGGCTTAGTTAATCATGTGAGGAATACTTAGTTGCGACACTTTTAAAACATGAAAACTGAAGTTTTGAATTGCAATTTTTTGATAAATACTCCTCAGAGAGCAAAATATTTGCTACGTCTTGGCCGCTGCAAGCAGAGCTGGGAATAAAAAGTAACATCCTTTTGAGACATTCTGTACTCTTCGAGTCTTGCCTTGCATGAATCTACCTCCTAAAACTCAGCTGATAACGTTAATTTTGGCTAGTAACTGACTTGTCTTGCTCACTGCTAACCATGTTATCATTCTTCATGCAACGACTGATGTACGTAGGCCAATGACATGGACCAATTTCAGATACCCATATGTAACTACACTATATCGAGCTGTAAAAACAATCCAATGTGCACATATTTATACAACCTTAACTTGCAGTCAGAGCTATCTTTGAAACACAAAAAAACTTTAAATTGCTAATTTTTCTTTACTTGTAAACATGTAAAGCAACTGAGAAACATAAAAGTTAGCCGAAAAAATTAGTAGCCGAGACAGAATGCCTGCAAAAGGAGCAAGACGTCTTTTGTTTTGGGAGCACGAAAGAACTAAGTATTGCATTTTACACGTTCTACATTTTTTCCTCACCGTTTTCAAATAAAGCGCTTACTTTCCTGAAGGTATGTCTCAGAGCAAAGCAAAGTCTGATTTAGCAGTTTCGTTGGGAACAAGTGATTTATGCTGTGACCACGATTAAGCATGACCGAATGATTTAAATAATCTGGAAACAACACGAAGAACCTCTTATGAAACGCAAAGGCAATCTTGTAGGAAGTGCGCCATTGCGTATGGGTATATCATTACCAGCCCTTTTCAAAAATTCTCATCGTGATTCCTGGACTTCTACTGTAATGTGAGTAAAAATATGTTATCCGCAAATAAGATCATGGGAGTTTTACCTAAAATCAACCTTTATTGCAGCATCGCAGAAGTCTCAATCCTTGAAAAACGTAATTGATCACATTTTTTAAAACTTGTTCCGGTAAAATCTCAACATTTCATGAAAGCAGTGGCAATTAGGCATGCCAGTGCTTTTATGCATTGCTGTCAGTAAGCAGTGACACAAGATAGAAAGTAGAGATCTATCCTCTCGAAGTGAGATATGTTTGCCTAAATTTGAGGAAAATGCATGCTCTGGCCTCTTCAGTAACAGTTTTTTAGGTATGTGTTAACATTCCTTAGCTTTACTTTTTTGTAGATTGCGCAAGAAAGTGAGACTTAGAAACGCACCAACCTTCTTCAATTTGTTATGGTTTGGAATTCTCTTGTGAGATACCTTTGTTGTCAAATCATACATTCCTATTTCTAAACCCACTTTCCTAATCAAAATTTCTCGTGGGCTCCAAAAGATATTATTGTTTTTCTAATGCAGGGATCTTTCCTTTGACTTTGCAAAACATTGTTAACAAGTTATACTTTATTGAAAACCTCCTATGGTTAATTCGCTAGGTTTCCAAAGTTGCGCTTCAGGCAAAGTGCTACAATTTCGCCACTCAAATTGGTTGTGAATATAGAAAATTTTGGCTTTTATATATTTTGACTGCATGCAAATATACTGTAGTCTTGACCACGGGCGTCGGAAGGGTATTTTCTAAGGGGGGGCCGATATAAGATTTTTTCAATGATTTTTCTAGCGGAAGGCCAAAAATGGTGGAATTTCGATTATCCCACTCGAAACTAGGAATCCCTTTTTTGCTGAATATTTTATAGGAAAATGTCAAATTTCAAAATCCAGGTAGAAGCTTGGCAGCCCGCCTGCCCCCCTCTTCTGACTGCCATGGTTTTGACGTTGAATTGAGCAATCTGTATTGATATGTTCAGGCATATTCTGATTACAGTAAAAGTTCGGAGCTTGCAAAACAATATTTCCTCGAACGTTTAACAGGGAAGTAACTATCCCTAAACACTGTGGAACACCATATCAAGCCTTTCTTGTGCTAGAGCTTTTTAAATCATTTAACACAATCCTGCAGACGTCAGATGAAAACTCATCAACACACCTTTGTACAAGTTGCTCAACTATTACAGAAGCAAGCATTTCAATTAAAACAAAACTTTTGCGTTTCAAGAAAGTCATCTCCGAAAAATTAAAATTATTCTTCGTCTGTTTTTCTACTTTTTTTCAAAACTTTTATTCCCAAAAGAACTATAACTTTTTTCGTCGCCAGCAGGAAAGCTCGTCTTTCTAATGAAAGATGCAGCAGCTAAATCGGATAAAAGGAACTCTTTAAGGTCCGTAAAACGGACGATCGTGACCTTTAAAATTATATTATCGCCATAACTCGCGAACGGATTGCGGTAGAGAATAAGTGAAGACATCCTCAGATTCGGAAGATAGAAACGCATTTTTGAAGTATGTTGCGTCTTCAGACGCAGTCCAAGTCAAAAAATCGTTTCGAAGACGCTAGCAGTGAAGCCGGAAAGGAATTTTTTTAATTTGTCCGAAAATTGCCCAAAAATCGCTTCCGAAAAATAAAAAATTTGCATTTTTCTCAAACGTTTCAAATGTCAGGCTAACTTTTTTCATACTCATCGGAGCGATTGCTTGCTGTCTTCCGAATCCGAGGATGTCTTCAGTGATTCCCTAGAGCATTCCTTTCGCGAGTTGTGGCCGATCATAACTTAAGAAGTAAAGATGGTCCTTTCTGCGCGCATTTCACAGGTTACTAACATCATCACTGCTGTTGGATATATTCCGTGGCATACCGCACAACTGCTTCAAATTATTTTCCGGTGTTTGATGATCCACACCTATCTTGGTGTCTGGAAATCCTTCACGTGGTGCGGTTACAAAAAACATGAGCTGAAAAGTCCAAAGGAATTTTGTTTCAGATAAACACACAGTTCTTTTATGTCAAAACGTCATCTTACCTTCTGACTATCCTCAATGTTTGAAAATTCAAGGTTTCTTTTTGTCATTTGCTTTGCCAGTGATAATTGCCCCTATTTGGATTTGCATAAGTTAAAAGTTTTCCTCTGATCAGATTTTTTATGTTCATTAATTTTTGGTTAATTTTTTACAATATTACATGATCCTAGTAAAGTCCGTAGTGGTGTTAATGCTAAAAGTGAAAACCGTATGTATGTGTGTAGCTGCATTTTTGAACCAAAACAGTGAGACAAAAATTTGTGGCCATAAAATACTTTTCATCAAAGTATCCTAAGAATAAGTGGTGTGGTCAAACTTTTGCTGTGGAGTGTTTGATGCTTATCAGCAGAACGTTTTATGCCCTTTCATTAGAACCAATATTTATTTTTATTTCAAAAAATCACACTTTGACAAAATTCCAACAACGAATTAAGAACACTGAGTTTTAAGAAAAGAGTTCGATTTTCTTCATGGAGTTTGATTAAATTTTAAATACGCGAAGAAAAAAATGGAACAGCTACATCAATGTCATTCCATGGTTAAATGCTGCATGACAAATTTAATTTGTTTTGACATGATGCTTTTAGCGATGTGCTCGATCTCAGAATGACATATTTTCTCCTTTGAGAAGTTTCATTCATTCTTCGATTTCTTGGGCCGTGAACCCAAAATCTTTGGGATGGGTAAGTAACTGTTCATGGAATTAGCAAGTAGTGTTGCATCCTTGGTTATTTAGTGTTTTGAGTAGGTATGCAGCGGTGCATTCGGGACTGGAAAGTATTCGTCATTGGAAAACAGTAGCGATGCATATATAAGAATAAATGCTGGCATTCTCCAAACCAACTGCACTTTTTGCTATGCCTGAAAGCTGAGTTCTTCTGACATTGAAAAGTTTCAGAAAATTTTATTTTTCGGTTGAATTTCCAGCACAGGCGCAGTGTAACTGCCGCGAGCCCACAAATTGAAAAACGTCGCAATGTTTACACGTGTTGCAATAACTTCACGCCCTCCACATGCAGTAGAACATTCTGCAACACACATAGTCCACATGTGAAAGGGCTACGCGTTTGATCATCTCAATAATAACATTTTCGTACAAAGATAATTGAAGAAAATATTCACAATCGCTGTCGAGGCTTCAAGCACTATGCCGGTTTTTTATGTGAAAGACATCAAACTTTATGTACTACAATAACTAGACTGCGTCAGTCATTGATGTCTAGCATTGTCATCGCTTTCCACGTTGAGGTCCATGTAGGTAGGGTGCCTGGTGCGTATCGCTTGCAGGTACTCGTAACCGTTTGATTCTAGTTCAGATGGAAGTGGCAGTGGAGGGGCGTAAGAATTGTCTTCAGCAGAGAACGATACGTAATTGTACGCATGATCCGATTGCGACCTTTCTCTTTCTGCACTTTCTTCCAAAGTGGTGTTTTGTGTGATTCGTGTTTGAACTTTAAGCAAAATGATGGTTATATCGTACTGCAAAACAATTCATTCTACGCCAGACCAACAACCTCCTAAACATTAAGCCTTCAGGAAATTACAAATCTGGCCTAAAGTCGTATAGTTATACCACGGCGGGTTCAGTCTAGGACAGTTCGGCGCTGCCATTTCGGCGACGAGCCGTTTCGGCGACGGGACGTTTCGGCGATGGTGGTCGCAAATGTTTTATGCGAAAAAATGTGTGTTTTTGAAATATTTTGAAGGCTACGCTACAAAGGATGTTTGCTTCATAAGTGTTTTTGTTGTCATGCTGATGGCCAGTGTCCAGAATCGGTGTACGAATACGCAGTAGTGGCACTTCCAAATCCATGGTATGCATCATGAATTGCAATAAATACAGCATAATTGGAAAGATCTGGGACAAGTGCTAGACTGACTCTTGCGCTTACACGCTTCCCAGACGACGGTAGTGCGAACTTTTGCCCTTTGGTGACATTCCAAAGGAAAACACATTTCACATTTCATCGCCGAAACGTCCATCGCCGAAACGGCGGCGCCGAACTGTCCCATTCGACGGCGTATTAATTAAAGATTAAGCATTGCAAGCTTAAAGGTTTGCCACCGATCTTTAAAATGCTACATAAACAGAGTTTTGTCTAGGCTGGAGAAAATGTGAAACGCCGAATATATACCACGGCATCACCTAAGCAGCTTTGTAGCTTGACTTTAAAATTGCTTGCTTCCAACTCTCTTACCTGTACTTGAATTTTCATTGGAAAGAGACAAGATGTTGCATATGTTTCGTCCTTTTAACCTGCAATGCATTGTAATTCAAACTCTTCATTGCTCAAAAATTGTGGACCACAATCCAAAGTACACGAATCGATAAAACTATCGTTTGTACATAAGGCAAAGACAAATCATCAACTACTAAGAAAAGTGTTTCACATATTTCAAACAAAAAGAGATTTTCAAACGTCTTGCAGCTTTTCACAAAATCTTTCATTTTACAAGGTAATGTTGAATTGCATTACGAAAACTTAAAAAACATTCCTTTATCAAACAGATATAGTGTATATGACATAAACAACAAAACGCAGATTTACCACATTACGGCTGCACAAAGAAGCATCGTCGTTAAGAACAAGGAGAGGGCAATCAATAAAGAGATTGTGTTGGAAGAATCGGCACAATCTAAAAATACCTGAAAGGTTAGCATGTGTGCTGCAGTTGTACAATATTTTTTCAAGAGTAATTCCGTTGTAAATTTCCTGACATTTACCAGACGAAGACGTATGTCAAACAATACAAACATTTTACCTTTTATGAAAAAACGAATTTTGCAAAAATGGAGTTAGAAATTTTGTTTGATCTCATTTGTTGTTGTCTTGTCTAATTCTTGAAAACGTGAATAAAACTATTCAAAAAGTTAGAATTTTATCACTGTTTTTCTTTGTGTTTTGCACCAACGGATTAGTGTCCATTTTATCTCTTCATTTTCAAAATTTCCAGTTGTGTAAACTTCATCTGCGCAGCAACGCAAATGGACCATAACGTATTACTGTGAGTTTTTACTTCCAGTCAGCTTCACTGTAATTTTGAGTACAACATTGCCTAATCACATACAATTATCTAGATCAGGGGTGGGCAAACTACGGGGCGCATGCGGCCTGCGAGATCATTTTATGCGGCCCGCCGGAACTTGCAAAAACTCCTACGTATGTAGAATTTCTGAAACATTTACTATTTTCATAAAAACTCAGAATTTTATGAAAATAGTTAGATTTCAGTTCTAACTATAACTTTATAAATAACATTAAACGTACCAAATGTGAAATGCAAAAATTGTTTGTAATATGAATATGTGGTTGTTTACACACTGAACAAATTTTCCTACTTTGTAATGAGAGTGTGCGGCCCTCGGCTACAACATTTTTTAGAAATGTGGCCCTCCGTACCAAAAGTTTGCCCACTCCAGGTCTAGATAACCCTATTCACATGGAGCACAGCATTAAGAAAACAACGGTGCAGTTAATTTGTAATTAGATACCACTACAACAACATATGAATTTTTTACACGTCGATGCATGAACACCTCTCTAATAGCAGTCGATGTAAGAACACCTCTGTAATAGCAAGAGATGAAACAAGATCTGTTTACGTAAGCTCTACTTTGATGAGATATTGGCATGCACCTGAATAGAAAAGCATAATGTAGTAACGCACACACTGTTTGCGCCAAGCGATCAAAGCACTTTCGACAGCAAAGAGATTTGAAAAATGGACTAAGCACGTTCTGCTATTGGGAAGAGCCTATTGCCACAAGCACAATCACCCATGCTGATAACACAATCGCAAACACCAGAAAAAGGCTGAGGAAAAACTCAAGCAACAAATTGCTTATCCACATCCTTCGCCATTATTTAGTCTCTGTCGGTTACATCGAATCCCAAAATTGTTGATTAAACATATTTTAATTTGCTTTTTACCCCATTGTTCAAAAATCTGCCATTCGCCTTTTTGGAACTTTTATTATTTGCGCAAAAAAAACTCTTTCAAGAATTCCTTTTTTTTTCAAAACACATAGTAACTTTTCAGAGAAAATACAAGCATTTTGACTCTTTACATAACTTTTCCAAATCTCTTCTTGAAGCATTTTTGAGATTCATTGATGATGGTACTTCCCCTATTTTCACTGGCCAGCATTAATTTGTTTCTACAACAAAAATGGATTTAACATCAATGAAAGATATAGTTAAATTGCATCAATATTTTTTTGCTTTCAGTCAGCTGAAATTCAGAAAAAATATATCATTGTAGTTTGTCAATGGCTTAGCTCAGGGGTGGGCAAACGTTTTGTACGGAGGGCCACATTTGAAAAAAATGTTGCAGCCTAGAGCCGCACACTCTATTTACAAGGTAGGAAATTTTATTCAGTGTGCAAATAACAACATATTCATATTAAAAACAATTTTTGTATTTCACACTCAGGTACGTTTAATGTTATTTACTCAGTTATGGTTAGTACTGAAACATTGACTATTTTCGTAAAATTCTAAGTTTTTATGAAAATAGCAAATGTTTCATAAAATTCTACAGTAATAATAAAACCTTATAAAAAAATTACCAATCACAAAAGTTAATGAAGCTTGTGCAACTTTTCACAGTTCTTCACAATCTTGAAATTGCGAGCAAGTTTGCTGGTAGATATCATGCAGGTTGGTGTCATAAGAGCATACAGGTTGGTGTCATAAGAGCATGCAGGTTAGTGTCTGTCAGCAAAGACCTGTTCTTCGACGTGTTTATCTTTAAACAAAAAAATGCTTGTTCGCAAATGTACGTGGATCCAAACAGTGTCAAAAACTTCGCAGAAAGTTTTTCAAGTTTGGAAACAAATTGTCAGACAATGGCTTGTAGAAGTCAGGCAGTGAATCTGACTTGAACTTCTCTTTCAAATCATTATTTGCTTGCAAGTCCAGCAGTTCCAGCTGTATATCCTCAGGAGCTGAATCAACCTCTGTGGTGAATGGAGAGCTGAGGATATTAAAATGCGATTCCAGGTTCTTAAATTTCTGTCGAATTCGACAGCCAAAGGTATCCAACTGAACTTTATGCTTTGCTGCAAGTTCACTAGAAATGTTTGCTTCTTTCAGCAAAGGAAAATTACAAAATCTGTTATAACCAGCTTGCCTGGAGAGCAATGACAGGTTCATTTGGAATGATTTAACGTGCACGTACATCTCGTGTGTAAATATACCATTGCCCTGAAGTTTTATATTCAACTCGTTGAACTTTTCCATAATATCAATGGCCAACTTGAAGTCCAGCCTCCACTCTTCATCAACAATGTTGGTACTAAAGTCACACTGAATGCTTTTCATTTCCAGGAACATCACGATTTCTTCTTTTAGCTCCCACACTCTCCTCAATACCTTGCCCAGGCTCAGCCAGGGTACACCGCTGTGGTAAAGGACATCCAAATGTTCAGTTTTTAAATCTTCTAGAAATGCCCGGAACTGCCTGTGTTGAGTCCCCTGACTCTGATAAGATTGACAACATTGACAACCGAATCAGTAACATGCTTAATGTTCAGCGCACCTTTACACAGGCTTTCGTGGTGGATGAGGCAGGGAAGTGGTATGAGCGCATTGCTAGGATGTTCTGCTTTGATCTTGTCATTCATCAACTTAGCAGCCCTACAGTTTTTCCTGTCAAAGCACGAGCTCCATCAGTTGTTGCACTCGCCATATTATTCCACTCCCACCCAGTTCTTGCAATGCAGTTTTCAACAGCATGAAACACGTCCTTACCAGTTGTTGTATTTTTTAGGGAATCGACACAAAGTATCTCTTCATTGAGTTCAAAATTAGCATCCGTTCCCCGTATAAATACCAACAACTGTGCAGTGTCTTGTACGTCAGTGCTTTCATCCAATGCAAGCGAATACCACAAAAACTGCTTGCTTGTATCCTTCAGTTGGCTCATGAGATCGTCACTTGTTTTTTCAACATGTCTAACCACAGTTCTCCTCGATAAGGCAATGCTATCCATTTTGGTTTTCTGTTCTGGACACATGATACTAGCTACGTCAAACATGCATTCCTTGATAAACTCACCATCTGAAAACGGTTTCTTCCTTTTTGAAAGTTTAAAACTGGCTTCGGTTGCAGCAGCTTGTATGATCGACTGTTTGGTGAAAACGCTCTTGTTTCTTCAGCGTGTTCACTAGCTCTTGGCATTTCCGTTTTCTTTCTTTACTGGTGAAATTTCGTCCAAAATTTACATGCTTGATTTGATTGTGTCTTTTTTAATTGTACTCCTTGAAAACAGCCACGGACTAATGGCACAACAAGCAAACTGCTTTATTCCCGATTCGTAAAATAGTTTTTAACTGTCCATTCCTCATCAAAAACATGACATTCGTCTTCAATCTTGCGCTTCTTATCAGCACTCATTGTTTTAATAAAGTAAAAATATAAATCTTTTATTTTTTAACAAAAATTCTGCCGAAGTCAGAAAAATTAAATTGTGCATCTCAAATAACAACGAAAAGTTATTTGCAGGAAAGCGGAAGTACTATTTTGATTACTTGCAGTTTCGATTTAGCAAAATATTCGCAAAAAAGGTTCCCAAATATTTTGTCATATGACTTACTTAATTTAAACAATAAGTGATGCGTAGGAGTTTCTACAAGCGCCGGCGGGCTGCATGAAATGGTTTCGCTGGCCGTAGTTTGCCCACCCTTGGCCTAGCTGGTTGAGCATTCGCCACCAAAGCTGGCAGACTGGATTCGATTCCCGGACAAACTGGACGGATCATATCGAAGACTTGAGAATTGGTACTTGCGGTCTGTTCAGCCTCATGCTGGGCGTTGATGAGTGGGTGCAAGGGAACAGTTCACGCGCGGCGCTGCCATTGACCCGCCAACAGTGCAGCATTCACTGCGAAAGCAGCCGCGTAGCCTACTCTGATAAGATTGGTTGCGCCGTGGGCGTAGCTCCACCTAGCAAGCAAGCGGAAATGGGCGATGCAGATCACTCGTGACACTAAGGAGCACAGAAACCGAGTATAAACGAAACTGAATTGAACTTGCAAATGTGCACTGCACGCCCAAGCGAACCACCAAACCTCGCAGCAGACCTGACCTGCATGTCTGCTGTTAATTTTAGTGATTCGCTTACGCATGTAAATTTGTAAGTGTTCTTCTTTTTCTTTCAATACTGAAAGCCTGCAGAAGCAGAACATTAAACATGAGGTAAAACTTTTATGCTAGGAGACGCCTTCATGTTGTTGATGTAAGAACCCTTAGGATTTATTAAATATACAGTATGTTCACTGCAACCAAATTGCCTCAGTTTTCAGTGTAGGAAGGGAGTCCACGACGGCAACACTAGATTCGATTTTACAAAAATCCTCAATAATTATCACGTTAGCTCGTTGTAGACTAGAGTGGTCCAACTGCAGGCCCGCGGGCCACATGTGGCCCGCGGACAGAATTGTCAAGGCCCGCGGGCTTTCTCAGTTTTCATTTTTGTGTATGTATTACGGTAGATAATTTTTGTTCGAACAAGCATAACACTTTTTGATAGAATGTACAATATTAACGGCGTTAGGCTAGCTAGACGAAAGACCTTCTGCAAATTAGTCAGCAAAGATATGTTTCCCAAACTGAAAGATTTCACACTAAAAATGCACGCGATGTTTGGACGCACAAACGTGTGTGAGAGTGCATTTTCAACCATGAAGCAAGCCAAATCTAAAAATAGAAATCAAAGTGCACACGAAACACTGGACGATGGTTTTCGGTCTGCTACCGCTAACATCTTGGCATCGATAAAGGAACGATAGTTTCAGAGGCCTCGACCACAGGTACCCACTGACAATTTGCTGTTTGCTATTGTGTAACAATTTCAATGACGAACTCACTTTTCTTCCCTTTTCAATTTTAAATCTTTGAATCTGTTGTTTCATACATCATTGTGTTGGAAGTAGCCCGCAAGTTGTCACGTTTTTTTGTAAAAATAGTCCGTAAGTCAAAAGTCGCTGGACCACGCTGTTGTAGACTTCTTTCCGTTAAACGACAAAATCGCCTCTTTGAATTTGTTCAGGTGTCTCGCTTCTTTTTCAGCTTCATACTTATGTAACTTTGCGTTCGCTGGCCAGTACATGAAGACTTGGCTTGGAGCCGTAGTTTCCCTTTACTAGCTTTCTCCCTTTCAACGGATTTCTCAACAGCCTTTGTTGAAAGTGTCCCATTTCAGATTGTTTCTCATTTATTGACTTGCATTAAGGGCTGACGAGAATTGTCCTGTAAAGTTCAATAGATCCTACATGGTTTTTACTTTCGTATTTTGTGTAAACGTGAGTTTTCGCTGTTAACCGCTTTGAAATGGAATTTGCACACAAATCAAATTGATTTTTTTAGAAGAAAAGCTTGATGAAACCTTAATAGAGTTGCTTACATTGGAACATTTCTTGAATTGCAGAAAACGATTGTTGTATTTCTTTGCTACGTAAGTATAAAATCCGCAAATGAACGATGACAACACGATATCCTCAGTATTTTTAACCTGTTTCTAAAATATAGAAACGTTTTAATGGCTTAAAAAACATGTTGTTTTTGTATCGAGGAAAAGGTTAGATGAATGAAAATCAACT
>JGI24158J21664_10001858_pt1 | contig 24604 bp, 20 predicted proteins | sample Ectturendosymbi3_FD_21664 | JGI IMG/M metagenome (IMG submission 21664) | reverse complement strand
CTGCTGTCACTGATAGGTCGCTCGATGTCTGCGAAAAAGGTTGATGTAAAGGGCGACCTCACTGCTGAGCGTCGCTCGCTTGTTATGAAAAAACGATATAAAGGACAATGTGACTGCTGAGGCACGAGCAGGACGCACTATAGCGCTAGCCTGTTACAAAAAATGTTTGAGAACGTGCTTTGAAAATGTGTTTTTGAAAACCAGTAGCTAGACTTGCGGCATAAAATGTTTGTCTGTTTTATCGTGTTTTTGAAACCTCAGCTAAAATCGCCAAGTCTGCGTTAGAATTATATCGAATGGGTCGATCATGGTGGAGTTGTTTTACAATATATTGGAGTCCACAGAGGAATTAGTTCAATCTTCATACACGTTTTTAATGCCAAAAACTAAAATAATTTTTTGGATGTGAATAATACTGTACGTACTTAAGTAACATTCTGCGAGCATATTTAGGTAACAGAGCATTTTTCTTAATTTTGGCATAAGGTTTTCAAATCTAAATGTTTGTTTTCAAAATAAACAAGCAACTAAAACTTTGGTATGCATTTGTATTCTATTATCTCTCATTGCAAGCGAGTAAATTAATCTTGGTGACGTCAAAAAGCAGTCCAGCTGTTCACAAACGTCTGACCGCTAGCGCATCAAGCCATCAAAACTCATCGTTATCAAGGTTTATTATCAGAAGAAATCTAATGGCGTTGCTGAAAAGGTCTAATCAAGTATTCGATTTGAGCAAATGTAAAATAGGGCAAAATAGCGTCAGTGTGTGAAACACATCATAAAAACATATCTGGCGATGTACATGGCGCAGAAACGTACGTGTTGTCTCCTTTGAAGCATCCAACAAAATGCTCATGCATGAGCAATTGCAAATTTTGGGAAATAATCTTAAACTCTTTGCGCATAGGCGACTGTGTGTGAATCTCAAGCTAATCCTCTCTGGTTTCTCATCTCTTTCGAATCTGGCGCCTTCGTGTTCCAGAGAACTGAGCTTTTAACTCGAAGGCATGTGTTCTGTGCAGTTACTTACTTTGTGTAAATTTGAGTGCAGATCTTTATAGTCCAAGACACAATGCTTCTACCACACGAACACGACAAAGCACACTTTTTAATGGATATTTTTCACGTTCACAAATTCGTAACTGGGTTTTACAGGTCAAAATGCTTATTCAAATCCCGTGATCACATTTTGGCTTTGAGTAATTTTTTTCTTTTTTATTTGAATAATTTTTCAATTCCATTTGCTGGTGATTGCTTAAACCTCTTTCCTAAGATTTGCAATCAAAATATGCAGACTCAACCTAACACAATGAAGCTGATTCCACACTCACTGAGAGCTGTAACTCGCTTCAATACTTTTTCGGTGATACGCCCATTTCATCCTAAAATAGACAATGAACTTACCTAAGGTGTTGTATACATCAAAACAACTTACTTGAGTTAATTTAAAGGGAAGCATTTGTTGGAACACTTTTATATCCAAACATCAAGTCTCGATAGACTGGGTCTGAAANACTCAAATTTCACAAACGAGTCAGTAAGTCTTTCCTAAACAGCATTACGAAGCACGAATGATCTGGATCTTAGCGCTCTGGCCGAAGTTTGTAAGAATAAGACTTTACAATATGGAAATTCTCCCCAGGCTGGATTTGTCCACCATAAAAAAGCTTTATTTTTAAAAACATAATGACAAGTAACAAAAATACCAGAAACTGAGACTGCTGTGAAGAGAACATTGGTATTGCATTTTATGAAGTTGTGCGATTCATGTTCATGATTTCGTTGCACAAGTCACGCGTAAACACTTTCTTTTTATCGTGCGTGATCAGATCATTGTATTAATGCACATGACTTTGCTCTCGGCATGACCATGACTTTACCATGCACATGACTTTGCTCGCGGGTTGGCGAAAGACCATATGGATCAAATTTTCAACCAGTCATGTTGCTAGCACAAATCAATTTTTGATTAAAGATATTTCACATGTATCAAAAGAAAAGGAACAAAATGGAAACATATGACACGAAAATCAACAGGAATTTTATTTTTTATTTTTTTAATTTTGTTATATATATTTGTCACAGACTCATAATCCGGTGTACAGACATTTAAACTCGCGTCATTTCATCACGCGACAATTAATCACTGACATTTAATCACTAGATAGTTAATCGCGCAGACAATTAAAAACCCAGACATTTAAACCCTTAGACTCTTTATCACTAGACAGATTAACACTCNCGTTTGNACACAATACATATTTTTCCAGTTGCACACAATACATTTCGAACTCGCTGGTGGCATAAATCCCCCCGCCATTTACTGCCTTGTACAGAACAAAATTCAATTTTGTACATGATCGCATGTCGAATGAAGAAAAAAGAATGATTACTTTGGCTTCTGAGAGAATACTGCTAGATTGTGGGAGTGTAGCTGTAAATGCTTTTAGATCAGCATTTCCAAATGCAACAGTTACGGGTTGCTATTTTCATTTGACACAAAGTATTATGCGAAAAGTTAACGAATTTTGTATGAAAGAAGACTACGAAAAGAATGACAGTTTAAGATTGGTTATTCGCTGCTCACCTGCTTTAACTATGTTTACTTCATCTAAGGTTACTGACGTTTTTTGGTACTATCTGACAACACGCCAGGCCACATAAAGATTCCAGATCTTTTAGCATATTTTGAACATAACGTATATTCGAGGCAGACGACGGCCAGGACGTAGTGACGTTATGTCCGCTCAATTGTTTTACTCCGCCATCTTTCCAGTAGAAAGATGGAATCATTTCGAAACCGCGTCTGAAGGGATTGCAAGAACAACGAACTCTATGGAAGAGTGGCATTACGGAATACAGGCACTTTTTTCAATGTCATCACCCAATATTATTGACTTCTATGAAAGGACTTGAAAAAGATTTGCAAATGCAACTAACACCATTTTAACAAACTATCCAGTGATTGAACGTCAGTGATTAATTGCCATGTGATTAAATGTCTCCAAACCGTGTAAGTGACTAAATTGTCTGAGTGAATTATCTACCTAGTGATTAAATGTCAATGATTAATTGTCATGTGATAAAATGACGTGTGAATAAACGTCTGTACACCGGACTATGAGTCTGAGGCAAACATATAAAATTTAAAAAAATAAAATTCCTATTGATTTTCGTTCCTTGAACGTAATGTTTGAACTTAAGCAACGATATTAAGCAATGACAATGTTTGAACTTACCAGTGACATTTATAAGACAATCCAGACTCCCGCTGCTCCCGAAAACATAAAGTGAATCCGATTCCGCTTTTTCACACATTTTTTACTCCGGATCCGGGTCCAAAGAAACGCAGAATCTCGTCGGTGTCGACTCCGGTACTCCAGATCCGTGACCACCACTGACACCGAGCTGGATTGTAAAATATCACTGCATTTGGCCTCCGTTGTTTCAACTTGTGACTGCATTCTAAATTGCATTATTATTGTATATTCACCACTGAGCCTCAACTCCGTGCTGGCATTGTTGCTACAGCGAATCATCAAAACGCTAGACTAAAACAACGTGACTACACTTTACTTTACGACAAAATCTATAAGGGAGAACTGCAATTTACTTGCTTGAACTATGCACTCTGGCATAGGCTCTTCGCACGTGCTAAAGCAATACATGAGTCAGCTTGTCTCTTGCAAGGCATCTGTCGAAACCTCTCTCTAGGTAGTTAGCAGAGATCAACAATAAAAACTTTTCAAAATCGGTTAAAAGTCAAATTGATAAATTAAAGTATGGGATTGTAGAATTCAAGGAGACTTTCTCATCACAAAAAACGCCTTGAGTTATAGGGGGAAAGTTGAAAAAAACAGATAAAAAAGCTGCCTAATTTCACTCACAATCTTGGACTTAACACTGATAACTTCGGTTCTCGTTTACATATATTCTGTCAGAAATTACCCAGAACTTAGGACGTCAGAAAATTTTCGGTAAAAACACAACCCATTCCGGCCAATTTTTGTAGGATTTTATAAATTCGAGAAAAATCCGAAAAATGCTACAAACAGGGACCAAGTCCTTGCCCATAATTTTATTTGTTATGAGGCTTAGCGCATTTCTCGCAGTGTATATTTTTGGGTTTTCGCCTATGTCGTTTATTTCGGACTGCGTTTCTCTTCCACGAGGAAGAAAATTTTGTGGTAGTTAAATTAAGGAGTCTTCCTTCAAATTAATTTTTTTACTAACGCTTGTTAACTGTTTTGCAGTGGCCAGGTTTATATCAACAACATAATTATTTTGGTATACTTTGTGAATCTGCGTTGGCATGCTGAGAGTGATGAGGGAGCTGAATGCTAAAGCATGTAGATAATGCAATATGTTACAAGAACTATTCTCTTCCGCTTAATGGAGCAAGGTATTGCAGAAAAAAATTAGGTGAATGAGCTTTTAGAATAAAATTTTTTCTGCCAAACAAGTCACTATGACAGGAATTAAAAAAATTCATGCTGCAGTTTTCGAAAGTGATGCCGTACAAGTGCTCACAACACTATTGCACGCAATGCTATATTTCGTAAATTCTGCAGTTGAACCACGCTGTATAATGTGACGTGCACCACTACCGAGCATAGGCGTAGCCAGGNGGGCCAAAGGGGNCATGCCCCCTCAAAAATTTCAGAAAATACAGTCATTTTGTGCTTTGAGACNCATTTCTCCAAGCAAAATAGTGTTATTCGCCTAAAATCAAACATTTTGGCCCCCCCAAATTTTTGGGCTGGCTACGCCACTGCTACCGAGACTTCTTCTGACATGAAACGAGTCGGATTTGCGCAAATGCGGGAAGCCTCATCGACAAATGAACACCAATATTGAAATGAACACCAATATTCGGATAAACTATACAAACAAGCAGCGGTTATGGAACCTCGACCATCTGCAGCCAGCAATACATTTTCGCAGAATGATTCACAAAGAAAGCTTAGTTTGCGGATCGTTGACTTCCTAGGAAATTAGTGACAAAGAAAGGAAGTTATTTAGTTTAAATTTTAAAGTAAATTTTTTCTTACAAGCGTATGTTTGCAAATTATTGGTTGGAACAGTGATTGGACAAAAGTGGTCGGTACCTCTGCTCTCCAAAATTTAGGCTTGTCGCGCGTTGAAAATGGACTTCTCGAATGCAGGTATTTTCTGGTTTTTTAGTGGAATGTTGACATCCGCTGGATTACAAAGATTGACATATTGCAAACCCTAAGATTATTTAACGCATTGCAGCAATTAAACGATTTGATCTGCAGAGAATTAAGCGTAGCACGAGGGTACTTCATTGCTAAGTAGGGAATTCCTTTCTCAAAATGTTGTCAGCATAGGCTTGACATTCCAGCACACAATTATACACGCATGAGTGAAAATCGCGTGACACCTTCGCTTTATGCACGACTGGATAAAACGTAGTAGCATGTTTCTTGCTTTGAACAAATTCAACCTAAAAGTTTCAACCAACCTATTGTGTCAGAAGGTGCGAGTAATCCTTCAGTTAGAGGTCGAACAGAGTAAAATAAGTTTGCTTTTACAAAAGATTTATATTGCTCATGGAAAACGAAGAAACATGCAAATATAACAAGATGCCACAATTTGGAGGTTTTCTTAGGTTGGCTCTTCTCTATTCTCAGATTTCAGTGACAAGTAGAAAAACGACTAGCAATGTACACGGAGAAAAAATTAACATGCCTTTTAGGCAAGTATGTGCACTCATTGTAAGGTAGCTTCTTATTTCTCCTTTTAAACACACTGAACAAAAAATTACAAAACGTTGCACCAAAAATGTTCAGGTTAGTCAAGCCTTTGAGTTATAAGTCAAATGAATTTTTTTATGGAAGATGCTTTGAAAACAAGGGACATTAAATATTTAAATGTCGAGACTCCAGTGTTCTTCGCCCCCCTATTAAAATTTTGTGACTATTTACCTAGTTTCATGTACGTTAATATCGCCATTCAAGCTTAATAATGTGTAAAATATATGTGCACATAAACGCAGAGGGCTAGTACTCAATTGTCTCATTGCGATTTGCCATTTTAACGTACCAAATACTAATGTATTCATGTATTCAACAACAGCACCAAGAAAAACAATAAGAAGAGCAGCAATAACAAAAACAACAGCAAAACAAGAAGCAAACCATATGTAGAAGTTTATCACCAATCATCCGATCGCAATTATTGTAGTACGTCTTACAATCGCTACTTTCCATTAATTTCACGTTGCTAGCTTCTAACCCACTATTGCTTACTTTCCTCATTGCAATTTAGAGACAGATTTTTACGTTTTAATTGTTTGAATTAGGACGAAGGAAAGGTGTGCGCAAAACGGTAAATATATGTTGGCTTGCTAAAAAATCTTCAGAGACGTACTCTTCTCTTAAACTAATTCGAGATTGGTGATACCTAAATCTGAAAGAAAATTGGTATAGAAAAACACATTTTGTTTCCATAATACGCATAACATACATTCGGTGAAAAGAAAAACTCATCATCCAGAAATCAAAAACACTTTTTCAAAAGCTGCGGTCGAATTCGTGTTTACAAGAATCTTGGTTGAATCACAGGTTCCATATCCTTTTTCCTTTATCATGGACATTCGTCGGCCATCATCGAAAACCAATTTTTGTGGAGTACTGAAAGGACGAAAAGAAGGAATGGCGCAGGATAAAAAGCACGTTGTTGATAGTATCCTGGTAAATTACTATCATCTTTGATCCGAGGCAGAGTGCCGCCAAAACCTGGTTAGCTTTTTGGCGCGGATACTCTGAATTTCACTCAAACTCGTAAAGAAATTGTGTTGTCACTAAAGCGCCATGATTACTCGAAGCAAGGTATCAAACTTACCACGAGCATGAGGCCTGCTGCAGCACCGACATGCCGTGCTTGAATAAAATCAGCAAGTGCATTGTTGCATGCGAGTGGTCTGGTGATTTGTCGGAGGTTCAGAGGTTGGATAAGTCGAAAATTGCCGCCGACCAACGCCGCAAGACTGCAGGAGACTCACCCTGCTGAACCAGGCTGGTGTGCATAGCCAGCTTCTGTTGATAAGCGCTGCTAGTGGCGAAAAACGAGCTTAGTTCAAAGGCAGTAGTTTTCATTCTAGCCGATCCTGAATCGCTGAAGTGTGAAACCACGGACGTTCACAGGTGGGTGGGGCGTGAACGGATCAGTTGAGCATATAAAATGTTTGTAAAAGCACAATTACCATAAGCTAATTATAACAATAAAGATAGCTAACAATACTCGTTGTATCCACCATTTCTAAAAGTTGAAATATTTACTACAAGTGCGATAGCGTAGTTATCACACACTCTGCTAAACGTAAGATGACGCTCATATGCTCTTTGTGTAAAATATCAGGATGCACTCCAATAAACGGAGTAATATTTAGTGATTCGCAGTGGTGCGAGATTGACATTTGAAACTTCACTGGCGGCAAGGAGGATGAGTTCGTTTTGAATGTCGTTGATCAAATAATGACATTGCGATCGGGAGCAAGACGTGCTCATGCAGGCGTTCTACTTTGTCATACTTTGCCAGAAATTCGAACATACCAAGAAAATTTCCAAAATGAAGAGAACCAGAAACTTCGTTGGAACCACGAAAAACAAGGTTCCTTTCCGTCAAATACAAAGTGGTGTCTATCAGCTTTTACAACAGAGACTTTCCCAAGCTGCTTTTCGATGTTTGCTAAGTCCATTGCTTTCGATTCAATAGTGTCTTCATCACTGCTGTAAACCAATAATGAAAGTTGCAAGAAAAAGCAAAGATAAAACTAACATAAGCGAAAACGATTTGTGGAAAATTGTCAGTAAAACTGCAGCCAGGAATAATATCAACATTTGTTGCTTTTTCACAGTTTAACTCATGCATTAAGACATTCGAAATGCGCTTTTCCATTTTCATGCGATCTTTAAACTTTTTCGCTAGTCCTTCCCATGTTCTGATGTCTGCAGAAACAGAACATCAGCCGGGCGGAACAGATTGCAATGGTAAAAAAATATTGCATCTACTTTTGTTAACACACCAACCAACGCTTCTGCATTTTTTCTCCGTTGTGCGTGGTGCTAATATAAAATCAGGCCGAAAGCCGCTTTCTTGGTTCATTGTCATTGGATGGAAAATCGAGTAAAAGTTGTTGAAGCCTTTATTCGCGTAACTAAGTCGTATCTCTGAGTATCCGATAACTTTTCTGGACACTCCGCTGGATCTCCCGACATCTGTAAAGGTGCTTCCAAAGATATGCATTTGGTCTCTTCTCCTACATTTTACATATAGTTGATAACCTGCAGATTAATGAAAAACCTGCAGGATACTCGTAACGAAACACCAGCGTTCAGCAGCTGAGCGGCTACAAACGCGTTTCCTCTATATTGTTTTTGATATAACCATCGCATAATCGTCGTTAAACATCTGAAATATCCTTCACTCTTAGGTTAAAACTACTCAACATGCTCTTCTGAGTACAATCTGCCATAAATATTTTTATTGTTAATCGCTTCGCTTGTTTGTGAAATTAAAAGCTTTATTACAATGAAAACTTATTGCTACTTATAGCTTGGTGATTTTGAGCGAAACACGTTCAATTTAATTTTACAACGAACCATGGTTAGCCTTCAAAGGCAGTTCTACTGAATAAAAAATAAACCTTGCCAAGCAAACGTTATTGTGAAACGTTGCCATGTTCAGAATTGACGTTGCTTTATACTCACTCCGAGCTCGTGTTTTCTACAGGCCTTTCATGAAAATATTGAGTAACTTAGTGAGTGGACGACAAAAGATTTACCTCTCGTGATCCGGCAATCTTACACTCTTTTCTTTTCGAAGTCCACCTCTTGCTCTTCCGCGAACATTTCATCCCGGCATTCGGACTGAGCTGTCCCTTACATTTGCGGTGATAGGGCTACTGCGCTAAAACGATTTCTGCTTAATGGACTTGACGACGTGGCGTACAGTACATGCAAAAGCACGTTGTGGTAAAGACATGAGCCACGGACGTTATGACCAAGCAATATCATTAATATGTTGTATGCATAGACCGGCAAGCAGTGACGTGTGTTTTAGCGCCCTAAACGTTATACAGTATGTGCAATTGCGAAGTGTCGCTGCTAGGGTGTCAAGTTCCGCCACTTAGTTACAAATATTCGGAAAGTTGTTTTGCTCTCATGTTTAGTTGGCATGACACAGTAATGCATAAAATCGCACATCGGTTGGCCCCCAAACATGCAGGCCCCCAACTGACGGTTTGGGGATTCTATCCACAGCTCTGCCCACCACACAATGTAAATTAAATGAAAACTCTTTTAACTTTGTAATGCGATGAGTAAAATACTTGTAAGCAATGAATAACGTTGCTTGTATGCTTTATACGCATTCAGAAAAAAACGTGGTAGGTTAGACTCGGGTGATTTATTACAAGCTTTGTTTTCTTTGACCTGTGATGCGTCTGCAAATTTTGAAAAGATTGTGCGAACTACCAATATGTAGCACTGATAACACATAATCCGCTTGTATTGCAGGGCAAGCAAAGGTTTTTGTTTTTTTATTGATAATTCATGCAACCTTTAAACACGCAAGTCACTTACTTCGTTTGCAGTATGCGCGTCTGTAACACAGTAGATAGTCTGCTCATGTGTTAGCAGAAACCCAACAGAAAACCATTGATGCAGATTTCATTTTAGCTGTGATGAGTGCAGTTTTGCCTGACGGGATCCAGTAAGCGGTTAAACTCAAGGATATCTTTTGCACCAACCGCCTTCAAACACTGAAGAATTATCAGTTAAACCAAGAGACGAACTGATTCGCTAACCAATTATAGCCAACGAAATTTACACAGCGTGTCACGTAGCCAGGGGTAGCACGGGGGGTCATTCCCACCTAAAAGTTCTAGCATACCTTGTCTTTTAGTTCTTTGAGAAGCGGTGTCCCAAAAATACTGTTGCTCGCTTAAATCAAAACATTTGACCCCTCCAAATTCTGTACTGGCTACGTCACTGCGTGCCACCTCACCCCAAGAAAGAGTACAATAGCAACGTGTCTTACCAAACGTTTCAAATCCTGCTGTTTAATGATGTTACATCACAAAGCAAAAATATGAGAACAATTTGATAGCTTTCACAATGTAAATGCTTGGCAAACTTCACCGTTAATTCAATAGAGACGATATATTCCATTTCCAAAAAAGCATTTTGCAGCTTTTTGTCTGCTTAAACAAAAACTTGCTTGATTTACGTTTTCAGCTATCTTGAAAGGTTTCACATGAGTGCATCACATGAGTGCATGAGCAAACGATGAACAGGCTTGTTAGTAATATTGGAAGCACTGACTTCTGCTAATGTCCACATATACTGCCGATGTTTATTGCAAAATGTAACAACACTCGAAAACTTTTCAAAACCAAAAGCTCTCAGTTGTTTTGATAAAAAATCTAAGTGATTAAGTTTGAAATAGACGATTTAGACGATAGGTAGGAAGAGTGAAAAACTTGTTCCAAATTTATGAAGACCAATATATAATTCTAATCGTTATCGACAAACAAAATACAATATGCAGTGACTTTTTTGAAATAAATCAAACCACGTATTGTCACAGTTTCCCATCCCTAAAACTGTTGAAGTAAACAGGGTAGTGATAGCAAAGATAGGTCGGCAAAGTGTTGAAATTGAAATTGTGTTGTGTTTTCGGCAACGTTAATGGAATTGGTATCAAAGCATTCATCAAGAATTTAACTAAAAAATGCGCAGTTATTACTCGTGCAGCGTTTGCTATCGTCAAACTTGAAACTGCTTTGTCCTTCATAAACACGGCATTGCTTTGAATTCGATGTAAACGACAAAACCTTCTAGAAATCTTATTAAGTCGATAATGGTTGTCTTAATTTTTGGTTTTCAACATCTGCCAACATTCGTAGTATGCGCCATGGAAACAACATTGAAGATAGCAGATGAAGAACATGTGTTAATAACACTAGTACTTCCAAAATCTTTAGCAAATAAACAAAAAAATTAAGTGCACTATTCTCGAAATTGTGTTTCTTGAGATGAAAAACATGCAATCATTTTCAGAGACATTTTTAAAAAAAGACGAACGTTGTCAGTTTGCTCGTATGGACTCCTCGTGAGTAACAATTTTGATATCTTCCACTAATTATTTTGGTTTACGGGCAAGTAAAGGTGCATGTTTGTGACATGACTTCGCAGAAAGATTGTTATAAATCAATATATCTTTCGTACAAACCGTGATATAAAAAAGTAAAGCACAGCCAGACCAGTGACCTTGTCCAGAGCTTCATAAAAGTTCTCATACACAGTATTGCAATGGACGAAATGCAGGTCGTAAAAGAAAAACTTCCCATTCAGCTAATGTTCTGATCCATTGCTATTTCCTTTCTTAGCCTAATGCCAATGAAACCGAACAATATGCAAAGTAAAAACAGCCAGCATTTTCCTGTAATGAAAAAAAGGTGCCAACAGTTTGCTTGAAGACGATAGGTATCAATTTAACTTTAATTTGGGCCGAGATGGCAATTGTTTGTCAAACATTTTGCAATGACGCAGGAACTAAAAATTCAAAATTGTTTGTATCTGCTGGTGTTTGTAGTGAAAATTAACCCTACGTTACAACGCAAACATATGAAATGGAAATAATATGAAATCAATGCCACCTGTAATAGGACCCATATGTGCACGATCACAGCTAATAATACTGGACGAGCACAAATGTCCAGTTCTAAACATGCAACACGTGTCGCTTATTGCCTCTGCAAATACCTGTTTCGCCAACTGTTTATGCAGAAACGTATGCTACTGCAGATGTTGAGCCGCAGAAAATTTCTCTTTTATGGAAATGATAATTTTTAAGGAGCAAAATTCATAGCGATCCACTATTGCTACGAAAACAAACATAATCTACCTGAAGTCTTGATTGCATGATTTTTTGGCCAACGTGCTTTTCGTTCGTTTACAGAGTTCACCCCAAAAAATTTCTCACTCATCACTGTAAAAGCGGATCTACTGCGTTGTTGATAGTATGATTTTTTGCGTAGTCCATCTACAAATAAGCTGTGAATAAATAGGACCTCGTGATTCCACAGCATATCCATAAAACGATAATTAAATAAAAAAGGCAAACTGCTCTGTGTATTGGCAAAAGCAATTATTGCCAAGCAAGTGGCGTTGCTTTCTTTGAATGAACAAGAGGCACAGCAAAACTCTTCAAATACATTGCACTGAACGAACATACACTTACACGAAACGTGAAAGCAGCTGGTTTTTCCGTGACAAAAAATATCCGTAAGAATCCATTTGCCTCATACGGACCAAGAAGTAATTCTACCACGGATTCTGTAACAGGTTTTCCAAGGAGGTTTTCACTGTGCAACATAACGATAGTTATTTAAAAAGAACGTTTTCCTAATTACCAATGATTAGTGGATGTCTGCATACTGTATAGTTTGTAGTTTTATTCCAATAACTCAAAACTCTTTGCACGAAATAATTTAACTAGGTACGCCACAACTACACCTTGTAGTTGCTAATGATCGTTTCCAGCAACTTTGCTCACAATAGAAATAGGTTGTTAATATATGTGAGAGCATGCGCGGATTGCCTTTTCTTGTCAAAATGAATTATGAAGGACTGCGAGGTTTTCTGTGGTTAGTGACAATAACGCAAATCGAAAGACAGCTTTACCCAACCATGCTGTCGGCAAATAGTTTCAGGTGAGGTCTAAACCTAATGAAAAGGAGCCGCTACTGCCATTTACTCATCAGCTGCCCATCGATCACGCATTCTTTCGACTGAGAGGCAAGCACTGTGACGCTGATCTGCCGTCACCTTCGCTATCGCAAATTTCAGTTCAACAACGATTTCTTTCTCAAGAAAAGATGGCACTCAGCATTTGCCCTTGTACAGTACATCACTTTGAGTTGTTACAATGCTTGACATTTATGGCTATATAATGCTTACTGAACCCGTCAGATGTCTTTAAAGCTTAACACACATGTGCGTAGGAAGGACTTTTTCCAGGGGGGGGCAATAGTGGATATTTCCATGTGGTGACCAAAAGCATTTTTCAGACGGGGGCCAACAGTAATGAATTTCATTTTACCAACTCGAAAATAACAGAAAAATATTTTTCTACTAAAAAGTTAATAGGAAAATGGAAAAACCCATGGGGACAAAGCCCCCCCTGCTCCCTCCTTGCTACACCCATGTACACAATATTTGGTTGGATTTTTTGCAGCTTTTGACGCGAGTCATTTTCAATCACGAAATGTATGAAATATTATCCTTTTGAATAGATCTTTTACGTGTTTTGCTCACACGATTTTATTGTTTTACCTATCTTCCCCCCTCAAGAAGATAACCAGTGAGCAGCGAATCTTTGCACAATGTGGATGCAATCAATAAATGGCATTCGTGAGCTCACAGAATACAGGTGTTGGCAAAAGCAAGCATGAAGCGTTTCACTCTATCTACAGTCTTACACTATAAAGTTAAGCTTTATGGTGAGGGTTTCGGACGAATCAGGGAGCCAAAGGTGGATAGAAGCACAAAAAATGATATTTTAAAAAACAACAACCGGTTGTCTTACCGATTGACCGTTTATGTAAATAGTTCGGAAAATTTTATCAAAAGTTCAATGCCGCTTGCTTGCAACAACTAACCAAATTATCGAAATCTTACGAGGTACCTTCTGCACGGCTACACTGAGTTTCACAACACATTTTTTCATAGTGCATTTAAATAGATGTGGCGCTCTGAAGATTTAAAGAATAAAAAAGTTCCTAAGAAGTTATCATAAATTTAAAATCATTCTGTCCCTATTTTGATCTTTGTTTCCTTGGATCCCTTGACTTATGGTGGGGGTAAAGCAATAAGCGGTTTATGTTTTCCATAAACCCTAGAATGAAAATGCTTGGCTAGAAGAATGTTCCTTTTTGGCAAATAACATTGACTTATGAGTAAATTACCTTGCGGGGTTTCTGGTGTCAGCATCAAAACTAACCTAACCGCAAAAATTTTTGCAAGTTTTTTCATCAAGTCATTAATGTTAGGATATGCAGTTGCACATTTGGAAAGTCAAGCCTGTCAACGTATTGTTGACGAAGAAATACGTACGTAAACATGACTGTGGAAAGCTGCCTAATGGGATCTCAGGGGTTTGACTCTTTGATGTCTTTTTTCGTAGTTTGTGATCAGAGACATCGTTTAAAACCTAACCAATAGTAATTGATTAACAACGATTTCCTGTTGTGAAATGGCAGGTGACACACTGATTTTCCGTTTCTGAGATTGCATGCGTCAACATCATCAAAAAGGTGTTTTCCAGATAGTTTTCTGGGCGTTTTTAGATTTTCGACGTACGATCTGATTTGACCGAATCCCACAAGCAAGCATCCGGAACACGCAGTGAGAATACTAGATGTAAGGTGTTCGCCTATGTGTATCTGGCCTACTGCCTTGATAGCGGTACTTTTTGTTTCTTTCTTGTTTGACCAGCAAACAGGGATTGAAATGGTAGCGTTGTTGATCTTAAGAAATGTTTTGTTGATATGATGACGTTTTAAAACATCAGCAAGGTGCAGTTCAAAAATACATAATACACGGCTAGTTACAGAATCTCTTTGAGCAATTTTTCCATTTTTGCGCAATTGTGCGAAAGAAAGGAAAAGAAAAGCACAGGTAAACGCAATTGCAAATTTTGCTTTAACATTAAAATGGGCACAAAATCTGTTTTTTGCGTGTAAACGATATTTGAAAACAATGAAAAGCTTTGTGTGAATGCAAAAAGGTAGCGCTGTGAACATTCAAAGCAATGGTTGCGCAACAGAGAAACAAAAAATTAGAAGCAATCCACAAAAATGTTAGACAGACACGAAAACAGTTAGAAGCAAACTATAGCAAGTAACAGCTGAGGTAGTTTTCCTGTTAGGCAACCGGAAAAAGAAACGGCATCAACAACGTGCTTATGTGAATTTTGAATAAATGAAAAGCAATATCAGGCTAGGAACACTCCGCCTCGCAAATTATTTCTTGTAAGCTAAACAACGTGCTCATAAAATTTCCATTTTTGTACAATTACCGTCAACAAATAAACCTTTGAAATTTCATTGGAATAAAAATTTAACAACAAAAGTTTTTTTCGACCTGTTAAGTGGTACAGTGGCTTGGATACGTCCCACTGTATCCGGTAGGAGTTTCGATTCCCGGTTGTTTCATACCGAAGAGTTAAAAAACGGTACTTGCGATTGCGACCTGCTTACCCTCGTGCTCGGCGTTGTTGGGTGGGTGCAAGGGAAAGGTTCAAACGCATGAGTGCTGCCACTGCACTTACCACCAACGCAGCATTCTAAGGATCTTGTTTTGCATAACGTCTTGAATCCCAGACCCAACGCAGTAGATTTAAACATGCATGGCAGTAACAAGGAACACACAAATGTACGAAAGAACGCGAAGACAGATGCAGCATGTGGCGGTAGCATTAAGGCATACTTTACGCTTGATGGCGCTAGCACAATTGCTTTGATGGAACACAAGCCTATATGTGATGTAGCGCCATCACGGTTGTTACAATTTAGCACTGCGATTACTTCCAAGAAGACCGGTTTATAAACTTAATGGGGGTGTTCGAGGCTGCAAAAGGCCAGGGGTCATTTAGGTTACAGACCTCTCTAGGCCGATGCTTCCTATAGCGTATAGAAAAAATAAAAGTCTGTTGATCGGAGTATAGGTTTAGTATGAGCAATACGGTTATACGTTTTGTGGAAGCAAAATGCGTTGCAGGCAGAGTCATTCAATGCAAAATAGCTGCGTGGCTACCGAGGCGCAAGCAAGAAAGAGCGCCCGCAGACCACTGGACTGACGGGAAGCAAAAAACGATAATATTGTAACAGGAGATTTTCTTCTCTATTAGTACATATTTAGTACAGAAGTATTTGCTACGGAAAGTTATCACAAAACAAAAAACAAATGACATTGAATAATGTTTTATTATATAAAGCTGGCCATATCAACGGGACAGACTGGGTTGCTTCTTACTGCACAGTTACAATTCTCGCAGCTATTTCTGACAACAAAACTCCAAAGGCAGAGTCCACGGTAAGTCTGGACGTGTATTGTTTCTTCATATTTGTAAGAGCTGAAAATGCTGTCTCACACATGTGGGTAGCTGCAAATGGTCATACAAACTTTAGTTACCCTTCTTAAGAGCAATGGATATTCGTCCTCAACACTTAACCAGAAAGATGGAAGCGTTGTTTGATTGATATTACTTGTATTCTTATCAGATGTCAATTCGATCAGATAACAATTCGGTTAATGCTTTTCGCGTCCTGACAGATTAGTTTTGCAACAGCGAAACATCTCCTAACGGTAAAAGCCTGGGCTCCCGGGCAACAGACAACAACCTTGGGCTGCTTTATGACCCAAAGGTAGCAGTTAGTTTCTCCTCTCCCCGGTGGAACGTCGGCACAAACCCTGATTTGCCTTCCGGACTGTCGGCCTTGACAACCGACTGCCGAACAGACGTGCTCTAGGAAAGTTCCCGCGGTCACAACACCGGTCCTCTCTCATAAAGCCACCGAGACACAAAGTTCCTTTCCACAGCCATCCGGTGAAGTGTTGGAACTTCCGCAAGGCTGATTGGAAGCGCTTTTGCCTTCTTACAGGTGAATCCGTTGAGAGATTGCCACCTGCGGTCAATTCCATCAACTTCTCGCACTCCAGTCGCAAGGCGTTCACCACCATCAACAAACTTACTGGCAGGTCTGGACGCTCCTCTCGCCTGTGCCCAATCTCGGCAAACTCCATCGCCTTGCAGCTCGTGAAGAACGGGGCACACAAGACTGGGAGGAGCAAGTCCGCAAGGCTCATCAACAAGGAGCTGTCCGAACTATGGAAGGTCCCAATACCTGAGGGAAACAGTGTCTCTGTCCCTTTAGGCAGAGGAGCTTACTTCCGCCCTCAGGCCCCTGAAGCGATGAAAGTCTCCGGGTCTGGATTCTACATTCCCGGAGTTTATACTCCACTCCGGGTCGACTCGAAAATTTTAGTTTTGCGACTCCCTCACTTCCTGCACGCGCCAACTCAAAATTCCCAAGATTTGGAGAAGAGCACTAATAGCTGCGATCCCTAAGCCGGAAAAGCCATTGGAGGACTTAAAGAGCTGCCGCCCTATATCTCTTCTGTGTGTCCCCTTCAAAATATTCTAGAGACTAATCTACGCTCGTGTCCAACCAATCATCAACCTATTGCTCACGCGGGAGCAAGCCGACTTTCGACACGGGAGATCGACCGCAGACATTTCACCCTGCTCACACAGGACATCGAAGATAGCTTTTCGGCTTAGAAGAAGGCCAGAGCTCTGCTTGTCGATCTCACAGCAGCCTACGACACTCTATGGCACCGCGCACTCACCTGCAAGCTGCTGCAATTGCTGCCCGATAGACACATGGTCCGCATGATTATTGAGCAGTGGCGGATCCAGACCAGGCGTTTGAGGGGGGAAGTCAAATTGAGGGGCGCCAAAAATGTCTTCAGTTACTTAAATACCAAAGGTTGTCTGCGACGTGCGTTGTGTGTCACACAAAAGAGGCTATCTTTTGTAGGTCAAAAAGTAGCTATTTGTGTTGGTCGAACTATGCTATTTTTCAGGGAATAACCACCTGTTTGAAAGCGCTTTATATCATTAATTCAGAAAACGTTTCAAAACGGTCCCAAACAGGAGGCCTCGTTTTTCACATGCTACTGAGATATCGTGTATCTACGAAATGTATTTAAAAGGTATAAAACATTCTACGCGCAAACACTTGCCACTGTTTTGGCTATCCCTAGCGAAATCAGTGAAGAACAATGTCTGAAACGCATTCCCGACCTGGTTAGAAACGGAACGGCTCTTCTTAGACTTGGAAGTGACAACTCATGTCCCACGATAGGACTCAAATCAAAAACTAAATGACGATCATGTTTCAAATCCAAGCTTGTGCATTTACATGTACATGAAAGACTTATTTATTGTTGAAGCGACAATTCAAAAACAACACGTGAATAAAAGGCATTTGCCAGGACACTACTCCCATTTTAGGTAGCTTTGCTGACCATCGTATAAAACGATCTTACAATCACATAATAGATTTACACTGGGCCTTCAAGCATATTGCCCTAAAATACATTTAACGCTTCTTACAAAGGTAGATTTACAATCAAGTCTCTAAATGCCGTATCACATTTTTCGACAGTGGATTGTTGATGTGAAGAAAAAAACATCAATCCCACTAGACCAGGTTATTAAAGAAAGTTGTGACACTTTTCAACATAAGTGGAAGCTAGCGGGCTGCGCCCCCAAATTCACAACCAATACGTCCAAAGTCAAGCTCTAGTCTCCCCATGAAGTCATTTTTCAAGTCATTGTATACTATTACGAAGCCCCAGAGAAGCTCAACGTCACCCCCAATGCTGTTGATATGTCGATGGATCTGTTTCTTTCCAGCCAGGCCAGAAACCACAGAGGAGAATCAGCCTATCACCAATTTAAAACCACGAACCTTCGCCAACACCACGGTCACCAGTAAAAAAATTAAGATTTCACCAAAAGATTGTTTTTTTGCTCAAATTTATAGGATGCAAGCGGAATGATCTAACAATCACCAAGCTAAGCATTTTTCTGTGGGTTGCAGATTTCATTAGCCAAGCGAAACTTGTCTTTTCATGGCCAGCGTGAGTTGTCTACGGGTTTGCAGTTGCAACAAAAAGTTCAAAACCACACAGCATCAGCAACTGTTGCCTGACGCATCGCCAGGTGGGGGAAAAGGCACCACTACTTTACCAATTTGGACGACAAATATTCAAGTGTTGAGCAAAAATTGTTATGACCATGCAAAACCAATTATTCATTCCACAGCTGTAGATAGCTAGTATTTTGCCAAAGTTTNTGCGTTTAAGCTATAGACGCACGGAGTGGGGGGGAGATTCGGACAAGATTAAAAAATTCAGGAATAACTTCCGGTTATTTTTTGGCAAGTTTCTGAAACAGAACCATCGCCCTGCAGAATTCTCCTACTCGTTTTTCCTCAAAGTGGCGCAAAAATTCGTGCGAATTGAAAATTTTGCCCCGCCTAAAGCCTGAGGTTTCCGTATGCCTCTGGTTAGAGCTGTGCACCATGGTTTGTTGAGGCGCGTCGCTGCGCGCAGTAATCAGGGGCGTAACGACGGGGAGCAGGGCGCACAATTCCCCGGTCTTCGAATCACTATGAGGGCGCCAAAAAGTCCTAACAATGTCACAAGAACTTCAATGCAGTACATTTGCTTCCGAAACACCTCAGGTTCAAACATAGGGGCGCCAAACCTGCTTGTTGCCCCGGGCGCCATCTAACTTCGTTGCGCCCCTGACGGTAATTCAATACTCGCCTGCATTGTCCATGTATATAAAGTGAGGAGTTGCACAATTGCATAGTTACGTCGGTCATAATTCTTTGAGCTAATCGAGCGCGTTTAATGCATTTTTGTGGCATAGCGGCAAGTTGTTTGCTAACGTAAACATCTGTAGCTTTTTACACGCTGCATTATGGTTCAATCAGCAGGGGCGTAATGAAGGGGCAAGGGGGCGCAATTATCCGGGCGCGTAATCACTCTGGGGGCATTGAAATACTGCGGGGGTGCCAAACAATCCCAACAATGTCACACGTACATTCTTCAATACAGTACATTTGCATCCGGAAGACCTCAGGTTCGAAAATGGGGGCGCCAAACTTGCTTCTTGCCCCGGGCCCCCTCTAACCTCATTACGCCCCTAGCAGTAATTCAATACTTCTCTGCGTTGTCCATGTATATGAAGTGAGGAGTTGCACAATTGCATAGTAACCTCGTTACGCCCTGTCAATCTGGAGGTTAGTTCCTTCAAGAAACCCATCCGCTCACTTTTATGTTGCAAAACTACGATGCAGACAAGCTGCAGACTCACAAACTGAACTGGCAATAGCCCTGAAACTGCTTTTTCGTTTTCAGTTTGGAGGCTTGTAAAATCTTGAGCCAGTAATAAGTTTTCCACATTGCATTCCTATTTTTACTGCTGCCTTTCCTTATCCTTTCAGGGCGGTCATCAGGCATTAAGAATAAACTTGTAAAATACAGACCATTTTCATACAGCACAGCAGCAAGTGGAGAACTGCGAAGTGCGAACGCGACTGCGTTTGCGAAGGCTGAGCAGTTCTCACGCGGCAAAGAAATAACGAAACAGTGGAACTATTACGAAACAATAGCATCGTTCAGGCTATTCGATAAGAGGTTGGGTAAAGTCCGACACGTAAACCCTAACGTTTAACTAAGCGAAAAACATTGTTTATTTCAGAGTATTTTTATATATGTTTCTACTTCCATGGTCGCCAAAAAGGTGCGCATTTATGGCAAATCGGCGCCATTCAAAGGGGCGCCACAGAGGTTTGAGGGGGCAGTTGCCCCAAACTCCCCCCCTGGATCCGCCACTGTCATTGAGATGGTTAGTAATCGCAGCTTCACCCTTACCACCACTAACGGCAAAAGGAGCAGGTTTCGACTCCTCAAGAACGGCGTCCCAAAGGAATCTTTCCTGGCACTCCTTCTCATCAACATACACTGTATATCTCTGAGCTGCCAAACACCGTCACCAGAAAGTACGACCTACCTATCATGCATGCTACTGGAGACTGGTAGGCAGTGGAAGGAGTACTGACCAAGGACATGGCAATCGTAGGTGTGTACCTCCAGCAAAAGAAGCTAAAGCTGAGCACTACAAAACCGGTGTCGGCATCCTTCTATCTTAACAACGAAGCTAAACTTGAGCTATAAGTCAACTACAATAACGAAACTCTGCCCTTCTCCCCCGAGACCAAATACCTCNAAGTAATGTTGGACAGGTCTTTCATGTATCTCCAGTGGCGTATCNAGGGTATGGCAGGCATGGCACGTGCCATGGGCGCCACTTTGACGGGGGCGCAAAAATTGCTTGGAAAAAATTAAAATTATGACCAAACTGTGGTATTGCGACATAACACGACGGTCAGACATTGTGACAGAACAAGAACGCTCGCATGCCATACAGGGGCGTAACTAGATCAAATTGCACCGGAAAGAAACAAGTTTGGCGCCCCACGTTCGAACCTGAGATCTTTCGGAAGCAAATTTACTGTGCTGAAGAATGTACATGTGACATTGCTGAGACTTTCCGCCCCCCCCCGCAGTGATTCGGCGCCCCCATAATGATTCAGCAACCGGATAATTGTGCTCTCCTTGACCCCTTGTAACTTCCATGATGCCATAGCTGGGAGACCTCGTCCTTCTAACGCTATAAGCAAGGATAGGTCAGTCCGTACTGCTGCATTACAAGCAAGAAGATATTAGTCAGAATCTGCTGAGGCATAACGAGGTGAGATGGCCCCAGGGTCAAGAAGCAAGTGTGCCGCCTCCATGTTCGGACCTGAGGTTTTTCGGAAGAAAATATACTGCATTGAAAAAAGTACTTGTAATGTGACATTGTTGGGACTTTTCGGCGTCCCCGTGGTGATTTGGCGCCCGGGGAATTGTGCCCCACTCGTTACGCCTTTGTCTGGCTGAGACGAGTTTAAGTCCAAGGCTGTGTGAATCTGACTGTTAGGCAAATAACTGCTGCTGAGGTCCTATAGATTTACAGATTATTTAAACTGCTGCGACCCAATCCGACTTTACGAATATTCTTCGATGGCTACTAGTCTCAGATAAATGGGCTGAACACAATGCCCCAGTCCAGAGATTAAGGTAGAGAACATTAGTTTTGAGCAAAAATGTTAACTCATGAAAGAGATTTGTTAGTCTTATTTAGAGCTAGCCTTTTCTGTCCAAATTTGCCTTACTGTTCGATGTCCAAGGCCTTGTGACAAGGTCCCGACTGTGAGAAACTAAAATCTACGTGCTCCAATTTAGGAGCTGTGTAGGGGAAGGTCGGGTGAGTTGACTTAGCAGCATAGTTGACTCACCGCCAATATCTAACCAGCCATGCTTGAAGACGGTAAAGCTAATCCATTGTTTAGTTTTTATATTCTATAATGTCAGCCACGTAAAGTTGACGTGTCANAATGGAANGGCTGAAAAGGTATGCCAGAAAGTATGTTTTTGATCCAAAAGAGTAAATATTGTTAGATTTAGTTCGTCAGGTTGTATCTCCTCTTGTAGGTGCATGTATAAAACAAAATTTAAGCATCACCCCACATTTCGTATCACTTTGGTAGCTTGTTTCTCAGCTGAAAATTATTTGTTGGTTGACATTTTTCTGATTTAGTGCACCGAAAGGTTATTTGACTCAGTAATGGTCGTCCTAGCTGGCTCAGTGGGACATGATGTAAAATTACCTTATGAAAGAAAGCAGCATGGCATTTTTTAAAGAATGCTTAATACCATTCTCAATTATAATTGTTAACGGTATGTTGAACTCACCGAGTATTTCTTTGGGAGTAAATCAATTTCATATATTGATACTTAAGAATGAACCTATACAAGCAGGGGCGCCGTTGGGTTCTATCGAATGTGCCACGAAAAGTGGATGGATAAATGAATAAACCTTCGTTTATTTGCTTTAACAGTTGTAGTCACTTATTTTTATTTGTGAGTCAAGATTGGTTTTTGTTCGCTAATATACAATACTTTTTATTTACAATGATTCATTAAAAATAATTCAACTATCCAACAGAATGAGTCAACTACCCATCCCTTAGTGCTAGTTGACTCAACTCAACAATTACAGGCTCTAGCTTTGCAGCAGGCTGTTTGAGGAATCTCCTGCCTGGTTTTGCACCCATCTTTTTGCAATGATTCAAGCTTGCACCCATCATTCAGCAATAATAGTTCAAGTCACTGCTGTGACTTAACTATTATTGTTGACTCAACTCATGAACATTTTTGTAATACGCCGGAAATGTCAATTGCCGACATATCATCACATTGAAACAAAGCATGGGCCGAGGCAAGGGGATGAACTTAACATTGTATAAAATTAAGCTTTCCAGAAAGAAAAACATCAGAGCTATAAGCTATGAAATAAAAAGTGAGTCAACTCACCCGACCTTCCCCTACAGTTCGGATGTAGATGGCAAGCAATTATGCGAGAAGATTCTAGATTGCAAAATGCTAGTTTCAAGTCGTGCAACTTAAAATTATCGCGCCTTGAAATTTTGACATTATTCGAATTGCTTGCAAATAAATGTTGACGATGGCCGTAGCCTATGTATTGCATGTTGCGAACGATCTTTCGGTAAACTGAAACTGATCGTTTTATACCTCCGGGCCTCAATGGCCAATAATAAGTCAGGGCAGGTTGTGTGATCTAGCTTTGATGAGAATAGAAAGGGACGAAAGAGTGAAAGGTTAAAATCATAGACGACTTTACTTCCATAAAAGCAAGCAAAGTGTTGTTTAAATTATTAATTTTTATATAATTTAACAGAAAAAGTCTGGATATAGTTATGTTTCGATGGAGTTGTGTGTTTTCAAACACAAGCGATGCATAACTTGCGTTAAGTAATTTAATGTGCAATTCAAATTTAATGTGTTCCATTTAAAAAATATTGTCGTTTGCAGGTGCAATATGTTGTTTGATTTTATTTGTAATATATACAATTTTGGCATGCAGCACTACGTAGACCTATAAACTACGAAAAGGTTATTACTTGAACGTTTTGATATTCTTCATAATAAAAATAAAGGGGTATAGAAGTATGTTGTGGTCCTTATGGATTATTTATTTTTATTTGCTGGAGAGTTTAAAGCAAAAATAGGCACATATATTTTCCGTTTTAAAGCAATTGTCTTCTTCATGGTTTAACTTTCGTAAAAATTGTACTTACATCTACAGTAATATTTAAATTATTATGAAGGGGCGCACATTTAAACTTTGCCATGGGCGCCACTTTGCATAAATACGCCACTGTGTACCGCCAACACCTTGAGTCACTTTGCAAGGAGCTAACATCACGCGTCGCACTCTTGGGGAGGTTTGCTTCCTCTGGCTGATCATCGATGGAATGCTGAGTGCTTGGACAACCCAGCAAGACACCGTACTTTCATCCCCGACACCGGCACCCATCCTCCTGAACTTACCCTTCCAAGAACAGCGTAGGTACGCCCCCTTACCGGTGGCAGACGTTTCCGAACCTGTTTACACAAATTGGGTATGACCTCCTCTGCGTCCTGTGAGTGTGGCGCAGAAGAACAAACCGTCGGACATGTTGGCCTACAATGTCCAATCTATCGACCTTCCCGTGGACTGCACGGCCTGACAGTTTTGGACGATGAGAGAATGGAATGTCTGCACAACACCTGCCCCGAGATCTCGTGCGGCCTAGCAGTGGGCAGTAACAACTAGCACAAAAAACATTTTCTTGTAGTGGCTTGGCCTTCCCTGCAATGTATTTTACTTCAATGAACCGTATAACCGCATCACACATATTACATTTTATACCCAGAGCAAAAGACTTTTTTTACGGCCAGTGTCTATCTGTGACTTATAAACCACTAGCTCAGAGAACCAGTCAACCATAGACCTGGTCATAAAAGATGTTAGCTTAGCGCTTAAGGGC
>JGI24158J21664_10001857_pt1 | contig 24613 bp, 15 predicted proteins | sample Ectturendosymbi3_FD_21664 | JGI IMG/M metagenome (IMG submission 21664) | reverse complement strand
AAAAAAAAACGTTTCAGAACAACAGTTGGCTTGTCGATTGACATGGAGTATGAATTTGAAGCTGGGGACAATTGAAGCATCCGTGGCAAGCCGCGATAAAGTGATAGCCACCTGGTTACGCTGTGAGAAACAAGTTTTTGGAACTCAATATGCACAAAGTCACAATAGTCTTTTTACTCTTCTTTGCGAACTGTGCAAATGCAACCACACGTAGTTCACTCATCTTCAAAATAATTTAGTTTTTGATCGTGCGGCGCGAGTGCGCGACCGCATTTTTGCACCCCTGGATTCGCTATAATTACTAGAAGCTACTACACGAAGTTATGTACAACACACTGATCACCGTATCACGGTTCATCAGCAAAGCTAGTACAGTATAATGGCGTCAGCAGTCCGCACTCTAATGCCAAGGTCATTGAGATACTGAAAAAAGACTTGCCACTGTTATGTAGCGATTAATGTGAAAGCCTTCCCGCCTGTTCAGCCGAGAATTAACTCAACCACAATATAGATTAATTCTAGAATCGCCACTGCATGAGAGCAGTTTGATTAAGCTAATCACTCAGTTAGGGCACATTATTGTTCCCACTCCCAGTCTCACATTTCCAATGGATTTTTCAAACTTGTGGAAACATCGCTACAGATTCACGACCAGTGGTGTGTTTAAGGGGAGGCGAGCGAGGTCCCCCTTGAGGTGTTATGTGTATAAATGATCCTTATTTTTGGTGAAAAACTTATCATCCACTCATATAATGTGCTACAAAGCAGATCATAAGCAAGTACTCTGCTTTCAAAGGGCCCCCCTTCAGAAACTACAATATACAGGTACTTTGCTTTCAAATGACCCGCAACAGCAACTGCAATTTGAAGGTAATCTGCTTTCAAAGGGGCCACAACAGCCACTGATATGTGTAAGTACTCTGCTTTTAAACTTCATTTTTAGAAGAAACTGTAGTGTGTAAGTACTCTATTTTCAAAGGGGCCCCCAACAGCAACTGTAATGTGTAAGTAGCTTGCTTTCACAGGGGCCCCAACCAGCAATTGTAATGTATAAGTACCTTGATTTCAAAGGGGCCGCCAACAGTAACTGTAAGGTAAAACTCCTTGCTTTCAAAGAGCCCCCTACAGCAATTTTAATGTGTGAGTAGCCTACCATGCTTTTTAATGGATCCCCCAACAGCAATTGTAATGTGTAACTACCTTGCTTTCAAAGGGGTACCCAACAGCAACTTTAATGTGTAAGTAGCCTACCATGCTTTCAAAGGAGACCCCAACAGCAATTGTAATATGTAAGTACCTTGCTCTCATAGGGCCCCCCAACAGCAAGTGTAATGTAAAATTCCTTGCTTTCAATGAGGCTGCCAACAGCAATTGTAACTTGTAAGTACCTTGCTTTCAAAGGGGCCACCAACAGCAACTGTAATGTGTAAGTACTCTACTTTCGAAAAATGTAAAGGTCTCCTGGACAGAACTAGTGAGCCTACAGAGGAGGGTGCAGCTTCAAGCACCAAAGTTGTTAATAGTAGCTATGTCTGTGTAGTGCATAAACAGATGTGCCATACACAAAAACTCAGGTTTTGTGAAAATGAAGGCTGCATTTCACCACGCCTCGTGTAAACCGGCCTTATCGTGGGTTCAGCGTGCGTTTGCCACCTCACACTAACCGTAACGTCGGGTCAGCGTGAAACGAACTCGCTCCCTTTGCAAAATCGAAGAGCGAGGATGACCGCAAGCGCACCTTTTAACATGTCTCACAAAAAATGAAGCTACTGAGGCGTGGAAAGCGCTCCGACGCGTGCTTATGTAGGTTTCACGTGGTGAACTCATTTGTCACTGTGACCCACGATAGTATTCCAGGGGACCGCAAAACTGATTTTGTGGCTTGGACTTTGGCCAGTCATAACTTGCCCAGCGATAGAGCTAGAGAGCTAATCGAATCCTCCAGGGAAGCAAAAAGTCATCTATAGCTTCGATTAAAAAAGTCCTGGCCTTATTATTTTTGTTTATTCTTTCAGAACGTTAGATGACCAACCAAGGGCTCGGAAGATGCGGATTTTCGCCTAGTTCATTTTAAAAGACGAAATAAGTAAATTGTCACTTGAAATTTTTTCTCAAGCCCATATGACGTCATCAAAATCCCGTGACACCACAAAATCACGATGTCACACCACAAAATATTCAAACCAGAAGTGCCAGGATTAAAAAAAAAATCGAATCCAGGAAGCTTTCTGCATATCTAGAGGGTTTGAACAGTTCCCTAGCCCTACCATTCGGAAAGTTGTGATTGGACAAATTCCAAGCTACAAAATTGACTTTGCGTTCCTTAAAGGGTTTATCTTCCCAAGTAATCTTCACCATACCACTCAAAACCCTGGATAGTGAAATTTTGCACAACTTGTTCATCTCTCACCAACTGCAAGCATGGCTGTGCAACAATAAAATGAATGGTATTCTGATACTTGGGCCAACTCACGAAAAGCAGTATTTTTTCTTTTTGTTTCTTCAAACTTGGACTGCACGGGTAGTAGCAAGGCCTCGTGAAACCAAAGTGTAAATGCTGAAACCGAAAAATGCTACGGTGCCTACAACCTGACGGAAACTTGAATGCTTAAGTATACTACCGGAGGCAAGAATATTTGGTTTAAACTGATTTCTCGGCACTTTCACTACCTTTTGTTAACAGACAATTCATCCGACTCACAGAGACTTATTTCTAAAAGCAGGTTTATAACTGTAGACTCAACTTCATCAACGCGATTTCAGCCCAGTGGTATATCCGTAAATTTGTTTACGTGATTCCTCATTGATTAGGTTTTCGAAGCCGTTACGGCCATACTTCGCTTTTGCTGCAGGAAGACTCAACCATCAACAGACTGCGCGATATATTCAAGCAGTGGGCAGTCTCTCTGTGACGACAGAGCATCTTGTCTACCCACAACCTTATTTTCCGCCAGGGACGCCAGAACAGCGTTCGGGCGCGGAGGAAAAAGTTGAGAGCATCGGAAAAGATATAAAAAACAAAAACATCGTTACTAATATGCTTGTTTCTGTTCGTGAAGAATGTTGACCTCAAAAATAATAACAAAAAGTAAAAACATATAGAAAACCATTGTGAATCTTCTGGGTGCTCGAATAACTGCAATAAAATTGTTTCAATGCGATCTTTAAAAAAAATGAAATTACCCATGACACTGTTATGAAAAAAGGTACCTCTGCTGCCCCCGTTGCCCCCTTTTGAAAGGGCAGCGGGCAATGCCCCGCCATACCTCAATCTCCAGCGTCTCTCTTTGTCACCTCATTACTTGTTCTCTTCTGTGAAGATGCTAGTTATTCACTGCATTTGAAAACATGAGATAATGACAACGTGTCGACTCATTGTGCTTTCGAAAATTGTGCTTTACGGCTTCTGTTGCCGCAACATTAAAATATCACCAACTATTTATGTGCGACTATGTTGTTAGTGGAAGAATTTGTTGGCATGTTTTGAACATCAAAGTGGCTGCTTTATTGTGACATGTAGCAAGGGTTGTGAAATTTATTAATATGCATTGCCGAGGTGTTCCCATGTTTCGGGTTTTCTTTCTTGTAAAGCGCTTAAACTAACAGTTACATCGATGTGGTTTCGTTTGCGAGTAAATCAACGCAAGTTACAGCGTACAGCTTTTTCTCGCACCTATGCAATTTGCAACATGTAGCTTTGCAACCCATTTCTTCAGATATAATACCAGTTTTCAGGCGACTGTCCTATCGATCACGCGTCAGAGCTTGGTGTCCTGACGTATCGTTTCGCGTGGTTCTTGACATTTATTGGAAGCTATTGTTCGCTCTGCGTCGCTTGTCAGTATGTTGTGACAGCTCCGTATGTATTGGAAGCAAATATTGCTTTCTTTTTCCACCGCATCAGACGACGTCTTCAATGCTATTGGATTTTCCAACTTGTTGAGCATGCCAGTAGCGATTCCTGAATACTTGTTCATCTTCTGCAACTTTTCGAGTTCTCCAGGGAGTGTAAGACTGATTATTCTCGGAACAAGCCGAATTCTCAATAGATTGGTGTCCCTGGGGTACTGCAGTTTGATGTTCTCTTTCTGTGTATTGTTAACAGTCATAGAAAAACACGCTTCATCAGTAGAACAAAAATCATGCCCAAAAATGCTAAAATGCTATTTTCTTTATTGGAATGAAAGGCAGAAATCCTGTTAAGATAAGTTTGGTAATAAAGTGAGATGATCGGTGGTTTCGCAGTTGTCTAAGTTTTGTAGGTAAAAAGTGTAAAAATCACAAATAACATCTTAAATTATTGTTCCTTTTATGTGCTTATAATGCCCATTTCCCATACCTGTTGCACATTCTAAAAGTTCTTGTTCTTGTATGGGCTCTATAATTGGCAGTTTCACCTATGCAATACTTAAGTAGTGTGCTTGTGCTGCTTTCTTAATGTTTCTTGCGAATGTAATTAGCGTAACTTATTTCGCACCCAACATCACTTTTTAAACTCTCGCATTTGCTGTCTATTCCGAGCACATGTTTTCGTTACTTCATTATGACAAAACATATAACTATTGACGAAAGTATTGCCGCTCCTTTAACTTGTATAATATGCTCGTCAGCTGCAGTTTCTTCAACTAATCCTGATTTTTTTTTCAATGTTGCAGATGCACTTCCTTGCAGCAGATTTTCTTAGGCGTTTTTTACTTGACTGTTACACACAGTATTAAATTCGTGCATACACATCCTGGGTGTAATCTAGCCCGTACGTCCTTGTCTAGTTAGGCATTCTGGCTGATTCATTAAATGATCCAATAATCACATCACTGTAATGTTAAAATTAGAAGGGGTTGTCGATTTTATATTTGGAATAGATTTATCTTTTTCTTTCACGAACGCCAAGAAGTTAAAGGCTTCGTCGTTCCTCATTACTATTATGAAGGAAAAATCAATAAGACTCACATTTTGTAGAAAAGATTTAATGGTGAGTGCCACGCCCTTCTCCACTTAATGGCAAACACAAGGGAAGTTTGATTTTGGGTTTTGGTGTAGACAACTGCACAGAAGCATTTTCAAGTTGAAAGATAATGGAGCAAGTATACACTTGCTTTGAGTGACACATATGGAAAAAATCGTGGCGCATGTAAGCTTAAAATATTTGAAAATAGCAACGTCTTCGTAAGTCATTACAACGATTTAGTCGTAAGAAGGCTGAATTGTTCTATTAAGTCTAGGAAGGAAAATTATTTTCATCGTTTTATCCCATTGTAAACATTTACAATACATTGTGCGAGGGTATTCTGTTAGATTATGCTTGTAATGCAGACTATCCCTCCAATCTTTGAAGATGATCTGCTCAAGCTTGAAAAATTACTGTGCTGCGTTTATGGCTTTTCGGTAAATGCACTTAGGACCGAGAAAAAGTAATTGTGCGAAACAACAAGGTAAACAACAAAAAGTTCATCGTTGGGAAACGGATGGGACAATTAGAAATCAGCTCTTTCCGCAATTCATACTTCCTTAATTTGCTCGTACGTTGCTTTATTTTCAGCGAAGGTGCTGAAAATGCCCATTCTAGAACAATTCTGCGAACAGAACTTCTTCAAAGCTTTGTTTAATCGGTCAAGCGCTTGGTTAATGCTCTCGTGCTGCGTGGTGCTATTAGAAACCAACTTCACCGCCATGGCCAAAACGTTTTGCTTGTTTTTACAAGCAGTAGAAATGTTTTCACAGTTCGTAAACACCATCATGTCACGACTTATTTCGCTTCAGTTAAGTCGTGGTCTTCAATACCAGACTCCATAAGTCTTACCTTTATCTTCAAAAACCATTTTATGAAACTTATATATACATTGAAAAAGATAAATAATTATGTGTTTACCTAACATTTCACTCTACGAGCAACATTATGCTGTGTTTACTGCCCAATAATTTGATTAATGAGAATTGCCGTTTATTATGCATTTGTTTGTTTGTTGTTCTTTCTTTAGTACATCCAACTGTTACGGATAAAATTACAATCCATAGTTTTTACTTCATCAATTATTTTTTAGTTCTTGCTGTGTTTAATCATTTTTGGACCACACGTCCACACCGAATTCCTTTAACGAGACTAGATCTACTCCTTTGCGTACATGCGCATTTCATCGGTAATTTTTCCTCACTGTGTTCTGTGTTTCTTTGTTTATTTTTCTAACAGTGCTTCTCTTATTTTCAACTATTATTTTCTAACACTGATCAATACGCTTCAAACAGGGTTGGTTGACTAGATTACCTCCATGGTCTTTCACCAACCCTGTGTGACACAGTAACATTCTTCTTTTGCATTGATCAGTTCTTTTGGCATTGTGTTTTTATTTAGGTCAGGGGTCTCCAAAAAATGCGGTCCGCGAAGTTATTTTTCAATAGTGAAAATATAATATATTTACGAAAAACTCATTGATTTGGTAGAATGTAACATATCCCGAAACGATCACATTACATAAGATTTCCTGCCCTCGAACTGTTGTGTAATAGCTTATGTGGCCCACGGACAAGAAAGTGTGAAGACACCTTATTTAGGGGGAGGTGGGGCACAGTAGGACTAGGGGCACAGTCGTCTTTTTTGATTTATTCAAAAAGTTGAAAACGTTGAACTTTAAAGTTTCCATGGTTGTTTAGACTCATACCAGCCGTAATACTAAAGTGAATTTTTCCTTGATAGGCAGCCGTTGTTACGAGTTACAAAGCAAGACCTTTCACAACACTAAAAAAGCCTTCAAAAACTATACATGTTTTATTTTGAGACGTTTCGGATTATTCTTAATCCATCTTCAGTCAAAATAAAACATGTATAGTTCTTTGAAGACATTTTCAATGTTGATGAAAGTGTTAAGTCTATCCCAATTTTATGCTCCAAAGCAAGTTGTGCTTTTGCTACCCAAAAGTAATTTATAAAATCGCATTTAGATATGGGTTTTGCCCACGTTAATCAACATCTGTTCTGAGTTTTTGTGACGTTGTAGTCAGGGCAGTGTAACATTATTTGATAATGCCAGATTTTAATTCTTTTTTATTTGAGTTGCTAGTTCTTCATTTTATTTTTAGATATGCATGGGGCACATCTGACAAAAAATGGGTCATACTCAACACATTGCCACTAGGTCAGTCTAAACAAGGTAAAGCTTGAGGGGTTATATTGGATTGCAGTGCAGAATAATTCTAATCTATGAGAATTTTTAGGTTTATTATGTGCTTAGAGGCACATAATATTTGTATAGTAAAGCATTAATTTCAGCATACTGCACTGGTTTCATTCAATGTCTTGTAATCATACAAATTTATTTTGCCATCCAGTGATAGTGTGTAATTAGAATGTGAAAAAAGTGGAGAGGCAGTCAGCAAGTGCCTATTTTGCATGGGATATCAGTGAACATGATGCAATGCATGCAACCCAACTTTTTATTGACCGGTCAAGTGTATCACATGGTCATGTGGAGTGTGCCCCAGGCATGCGGCACATTTGACGGAAAAAGCACTCATTTTAAATTGGTTGTAAAAATTTTTCTGAAGGGCGTTGTTTTCATGTTTTGGCATGATATTGTGTATGTAGCGTTACTTTATTGTGTGACAAATTTTGAGCTTGTTTGGACTTGAAATAAAGTAGCAAGTGGTTGAAAATGCAAAAAAGTGTCGACTGGATCCCACCTTCCCCTATACTAGTTTCCACTGACAACTGGTTACTTCTTTGCATGATGGCTCTTTGTATTGTTTTTGCTTATTAGCTGAGTCATATGAAACAATAAGTCACTCAATCAATCTGAACTCAAGCATTAGGGTTACGTGTGGTCTGTGCAGCATCTGGGTCAAACTCGGTCGAGTGACGTCGAACATATGAAGTAAAGGCATTTAAGGATTTTAGTTTACTATTTAGAGACCAAATAGTCTGAATTTTTCGTTTAAAATCGATTTTATTAGATTGGGCCTTTGCTAAAAGCCACTTCTGCTACAGTGTGCCAGAAAAGTGAAGTCAAGCGTCAACTTTGATCAGACGTTGCAGTTCGCGACATCGATCGTTCAAAATTCCTTCTAGGAAGTAGTAGTGCAATTTAAACGCAGAAACTACGTTTTCAGTTTGTTTGAAGCATTTCCAGCTGAGTCTATTGTGTTTCAGTCTCAAATGGCTTTGCATCTGGTAGTTTTTACATTCATTGTAAAGTCGACAATCAAATGAAAAATCGATGCGCTGACTTTCAGTGCATGTTTTGTCCAAGCCGGTTTTCAATAGAGATTGCTACTTGGAAACGCTTCGCCAAGTTTTCGTGAATATTCATTATTCTTAGTCCCTGTCAATCAATGCGTAGATTTACTTGTCGAACCTTCCAAAAAACAAAAAAATTAAGTGCTGTGACGTCAGCACTCGCGAAAACACAAGTGTTTTTTGTTCTGTTTCGTTTGAAAGCACACAGAGATGTCGTGATACGAGATATGTAACAACGTATATTAAGTTTTACTTTATTTGCCTCTTTTAGATTTGGTTGCATTGCTCTCCAACTGTATTGCGCCAGTGAATTGAATACAGTTCTCTGCAAATCTCTGCTTGTTGTCTGAAAGTTGTCAAAATCGCTAGACTCATTCTTTTCATGCTGACTAGTGCTATTCGACATTCGTAAGCAACGTTTTTTAATGGTTATCACGGTTTCCATTGTTGAATAATGCAATATTTATGCATTCATATTAGCCTTCGCGCGTTTAATGAGATTGATCCTTGGGGTCTTGCTGGCAATGAGATTTATTGCGTGTTCTTCTGTTTGCTGATGACACACTTTTGCAATGCAATAGATTGCCCATTTAACGCTCTTGGTCTATATTGCGTTATCTGTGCTATCCGTTACACAAATTCTATTCGCTAATGTCAACTACAATGCAAAGTCAAGGCAGTGGCGTCCAGAGGTCTGGTGATGCCCGGGGCGACTGCTTGATTGGATGCTCCCCTACCCAAATTCTAGTATTGAACAGTGGTGTATGGTGGTCATTGTTACTGGATATACGCTGTTTGTGATGAAAAAATATGACGTCATATTCACGTTTGCAAAGCAACGTTTTGGTGAAGTTTGTTGACACAAGATGCATATTCAGGGACGTCGGAGCAGCGGCAGGGCAGGGGACCAGTAAAAGAGTTGAGGGCAATGGAAACTTGTAAAAAACAAAAAATCGTTACCAAATACGTTTGTTTCTATTCATCAACGATGCTGACCTCAAAAACAATAACAGAATTTATAGAAAATCATTCCAACTTTTCTTGGTACCCGAATACCTGCAATAAATTTGTTTCAAGTCAATCTTGATATACCATGAAATTACCTATGATACTGTTATGAAAAGTAGTGGTGTCGGAGGTGGAGGTGCGGGGGGTGCAGGTGCACCCCAAAAGTTTTGATTTGCTGAAATCTTGGGAAAATCTCCGAAAATCTGAGTATAAATGGCGCCCAGCGTTGTTTCACTTTAAAAAATGACACCCAAGGTTTGCAGTAAAACACATGAAGACCTTTTTTGGAGGTCACACCAAAAAAAGGTCTTCATGATCTTTATGGGAGGAAATTTGTAGGCAAAATTGCACAAAAACTTTTCGGGCAAATTTAGGAAAATTCGGGCAAAAATCCTTTGCATTCCCAACAAATTGCCTGTTCCTGCACCTATGATGAAAAGGCACCTCCGTCTCCATTGTGCCCTTCAGAAAGGGCAGAGGGTAAAATGCTCCTTCCATGCCTCCATTCTCCGGCGTCCCTGTGCATATTACTCTACACTCTCTTTACTCGTTGTAGGTTACAATGTGTCACTGAAATGAACATAAATTATAAGCGGTCTCCTGAGACAGAGCAGTTCATACCCACAAAAATATCCGGCAAAGCGCTCAAACAGGGAGTAGAACACACTCAGTGCTACGTCAGGGCAGTTCACAACTGCAAAAATACAAGGCTGCGCGAATGTCTCGTCGAATAGCAGTCGATCAGAACGGATGCGGTTGGGATGGCAGAGACCCCGGGTTGACAGTTTAAAACTTGCTAAACTGCACAAGAATTGAGAATGATGAGCATAAAGTGCTCAAGAACACTTTCGTTTTTTATCATGTGACTGTTATATGTACAACTCCTGGAAGGACAGAACAGATACGAGATTGTTTGAGCCCTTGTGATTAATCCGCCTGAACTGCCAATTATTGACGAACCTCACCATATTTCAGCCACAAGAGTGCGACTGCATTAGCACAAAAAACGAAACGGGAAACTAGTGACGCATTATAAAATCAGCGAAATCAAGCATGTTGAAGTAGTACAGTTTTGAAATTTGGCTCAGAAAATCATTTAAACGTCCATAGCTATCTTCAGTGTTAATGTAGTTGAACCAACCAAATAAACACCCGTTTTTTAAAGCCCACTTAAAAAAACTATAAAACCAACAAAAAATCCCACGCTTTACTTTTCCTGTGAAAATGTACTATGAAGTAAAAAGTAAAATAAGCAGCACCCTTGTACAGTCAGCTGTACATTTTTTAATGAAACAAAACGAACAGCAACGAAATTTGAAGGACCTGAAAAAAGGGAAGAATAATTCGAACAGTTTGAGTAAATTCTACTGGTGACTTTCTTCAGCTCCGAAAATCGGTATTTTTAATCAATTTTTCTGCCCTTTCTGCATCCAAGCTGTTTCTGATGTTGGACCATCCAAACCATATGTTTAAAAAATGTACTAGGCCTACATAGATGTTGAACTAGCACGGCATGCACATACACTTGACGTGAAGCTGCAGAGTTTGCGCGGGAGTGGCTTTTCTCTGTTTGCTGTGCGCATTCTTGCCAGCCTTACCACTTCGGAATGAATTCACCAACAATACTTTGCAAAAACAAAGATGGGGCACATTTTTTTCCCTCAGATGTGAATGCCATAATAGGTATAACAAGTTGTTATTGTGTAATTTTCTGAAAATGGTGATATTGCATGATGGAATAAAAGTAAGCAAGAATGGGATTTTCGTACTTTTTTCAAAAAAAGAACAAAAACCTGTTTCTTTCAAAAAAGACCCAAAAGAAACTGATTTAAAAAACGGGTGGGTTGTTTCAAAAAAACGTTTTTATTTCAACCCTGATTATCTTTCACACCTTTTTTGCCATTTTCCCTTGATCGCACGATTTGGAATAAGTCACGTCACTATCAATTTGACTGGTTGCGCTCCGCACACCTAGAGTATACGTCCCTGGTAATAAAAAAGCTGAAAATTACTGGTATCTGAATACATAAAAATTAGTGTTGAAAAAAACAAGTTTCGAAGAATTAAATCCACGCTTGACTCTGTTCAGATGGGTTCCCTTTTGAAACACACCTGTTCATAACAGACTACTCATAACAGACCATTCGAAACAGATCAGTTCATAACAGGCCACATTCATAACAGACCCGTTCGCAACACACCACGTTCATAACAGACAATGTTCATAAATAGGTCTATGAATGTGGTCTGTTAAAGAACGTGGTCTATTATGAACAGGTCTGTTATGAACGGACACAGTTCAGATGACCATAAATGGCTTTTTGCGAGCCAGTGTGCACACACTGTTGAATGCCAGTTTTTTGCAGTATCTTGAAAAACATGGCTGACGCTAGGATTTTTCAAAGAAAATGACAACTCTTTTACAAAAGAAACATTTGCACCATTTGTATCCAGAGTCTTATGAGTTGGAATTTGTGCAGTTTTTTGCCTCAGCGTCGACAGGATGAATCCATCAATCATTTGTTGGATTCGTTTTTGGGACATTGCCTTGGTAAAAATTCCTGTGTAAAACTTCTAAAAAAACTGAAAACGAATTTTGTTTCATACGATTCATTGAGCGTCGCATGTTTTCTTCCGAATTTAGATGAATATTTATTCATACAGTCAAACATAACTTAAACTTTTATAAGCATATGACGCGCTGCGCCGTCGCAGGACACAATTCACTTCCCATGAGATGACGGGATGAGGACTATGATAAAGAGGCAAATGCAAATGTTTCGAAGACATTCTAAGGTTCAGTTCAAAGCNCAAACAAAGCACTTTCCCTTAAATCAATTTTTGGTGTGTTGGAAAGTACCCAGAATTTCGTGGTTTGCTGCGAATACTGCTCTGCGTNATTTTCCTTCGATTCATCGCTTTGTTACCCTTCAACTTGGAAGTACCCATTCTTCACTTAACAACAGGCGGGTCTTCAGTGAAAGTATATTTTGTATTATTGCACAAAATACTGACACAGTAAAAATGCTCGAAGGAAAGGAAAAAACATTGCGGACTACAGAATGAAATGTTTAACTGCATGCACCCATGACCTCAAAACTGCCGAAAGTTTTATCAAAAACATGTACTGGAAAATGGAGTATCAAAGACTGTTAATACTTATTCAAGCTTACAATGAAACAATTCCGAATTACAGAAAAGTTTCCGCAGTGCTCTCAGTGAAGTTCTTCAGCAATATGACGAACATTTTCCTGGTTCCATAATCGAAATTTGAAGCTAGATGAGAACTTGTTCTCCTTTGAATTCATTCCTTAGGCCATTTTTTTGTGTTTGAAGGTGCAGGCTTTTCCACCGTATCGTCTCGAAGTATCGCAGTCCTCTTTCTTTCGCCTAGCTTTTGATTCTTTTGAGTTTGATAAATTCAATGTTACTACAAGAAACTACCTCTTCTCTTCCAAACGTGGAAAACGGCCTTGAATTGGGAAGATTTGTGCCACCTGAATTTGTCCGGGTGATTAACGGAAATGAGATAGCACGGACATTCTCTCCTCTGATCGATTTCTAATAATGAACCGTAGCGTTTCCTTCGCATGCTCGACTGGGCGACGTAGAGAAAAAGGCAAACCTGGTCGTCAACATGAATGTTGCTGTTTTTGTTCGAAACTCGTGTTCAAACTTCAACACAAGTTGCGGAAGTAGCAGTGCGATCGGAGAAGATTAAGATTGAGAATGTTGGAAAAGGACCAAAGTGCTTTGAGGTAAATGCTGAGAATGAGAATAATCACATATCGAATGTCTGATCTTTTAGTCCAGAGCCGATAATAATACTTGAATCCCGACATAAAACCAAGCAAAAAATCGTCATTCTTGTCTTGACAAGAATTTTCCTTTACGACTGTCTTTTTAATGAACTCAAATCCTGTGGTGATGAGGCTCAAAATGATTCGACAAGAGCATGTTATAGACGTGTGAATTTTTTCTTTGCATCTATACTGCATTACTAGAAATCAAATCTTAATCAGGAAGTGCGTCATTTACTGCGCTTTATTGAATTTTAAAATTTATTGAATGTGCAGGTGTTAATTTAAATACATTGTCAACGAGACGAGCTGACGAGGTTAGATCGTTGTTTAGTATCTAGCAAGAAGCCTACATTTCTCTGGAAGTATTAGATCTGTTTGGGAAAAGAAAGTTTTGCTCTTTCCTGCAGTTGATACTCATATACTTCAATAGGTTGCTTTAGTCCTGGGGTAAATTTTGTTTTTGTGACAATTTCGCAACATTGATACAATTATGCAGGTTGTCACAGCAAGTAAATAAACACCCATTGAAAAACACAGGAGGGATGTAAAAATGCTTCGAAAAACTAAGGAAAATGATTATTTGTAAGAACTTTATTCGATGCTTCACAAGGCAATAAATCAACCTGATGCTTTTCTGTCGGTCGTGAAGAGTTACAAAAACAGAATGGCATTAAAAGCAAAACAAAGGTAATGGCATCACATGTTTCAGCGATGATGAAACAAAAGTGAAGACCCAGAGAAATGACACATTTGTAGATGATGGCACACATCTTCCCTCTTTTGAACACGCTAGACGCAGGACCGGATTTCCCATATGGGGTTTCGAGGCTACAGCCAAGGGCGGCAGAATTTCCAGAGACGGCAAAAATTTTTTCGGAAGCTTTTTGAACTGCTTTGCTTAGGCATTTTGAAGCACCCATTCTAGTTTTACCGGCCTGTCTGTTTTTCCAGTTTCATTTGAGGCACACACCTCAACAGTAATCAATAAAGCGTAAAATCCGAACGAGTGAAACCACTGACGGGGTGCCTGACCTTGTCACGTCTACGAGGTTAAGCCGGCATATCAATCTCTACTTGAATAGAAATCAATATACTTCAACCGTAATTTTCCAAAAATAGAATGATCTTGCCTTCGGAACTCACCAGGCACAGGCAAAATGTCCTATTGGTGGAAAGGGGGCGGGAAAACTTCTATAGATTATACGAGGCCAGCACTACAAATCCCGTCCTGGACAGAGTTTATAAATGAAAATACCTAGGGGCAGCATTTCTCATTGAAAAATGATCGCCCATCTCAAATTCATCTATTTATTGTATCCACTGTTTAGTTCACTACTTTATCATACTTAGAAATGCACACTAATACCAGTTAATATTTATTCATATTTATTCAGAAATTTGAAACTGCTTGATTCTTGTTATGCCAGAAAAAGTGATTGGGCTTGAGTAGTTTTTTCTAAAATCCTAAGATCTCGGTAAAGTGATGATAGATGTAAGCTTGCGACGCCCTTGCGATCTCTAAACGGCGCACCAGGGCGTCGCCCGTTCGGGTACCTCTGTTTTAGGGTTTAGCTTTGGTTTATATTTGCTGCTCAATCAAAAAATGCTATTGTTATTATTTAAAAAGGTCACCAACTTCCACATACAGTTGAACTGATTCATTGTTGTGTGAATGCGATTTTAACACTGCACGAACGTGTTTCATGTGAAACCTTACACTAAGTTGGATCATGAAAACGTAGTTACCAAATACTAACAAAAGCGAGTCAAGCCGATGTTATTGTAGTTGAACCGGATCCAACGTATTGACCACGCCTTTCCTTGGAACTTTGTGGGAAATGCGAAGTGCGGTCTACTGATGGCAGGGTGATGCAGTGGCCCAAACCCGCGCTCGGGCTCGCTTTTGAATCTTTTTAAAGCGACCATCTCTCGCAGAGGCTCTATTACACACGCACAAACTCTAACCTACTTCAGAAATTATAACTAAAACATATTAAACTTCAACAGTTCAGTTCAGTTTATTTCTGCATCCCGACCAAGCACAAAATACATTATCAGGAATGCAGGGACAGGAAGCGACGGCCGTAGCTGTCATTTACGTCACTGCCCCCACAAATCATGGAACAAAAGCATGGAAATACTGTATTGAGATAGAAAGTTCAGAAGCATACCTCAAGGAACGAGCGAAGATAGATTGGCACATTTTGAAAGATTTTATCAATGAGAACATCATTCAAAATATACTATTCTGAGTTTTTGTATTTTTACAGGCATTTTATCCTGTTTTCTCTGACCTTGTACATGGCTCGGTCTTCAACACACGGAAGAAAAGGTATACTTCATTCTGGACAAGAATTTGCTCGACTAAAAAGAGGTATAAGCCTTGTTCTACTTGTAGGAATTTACAAAAATAGGAAAAAGTTGACAATCATGCTTACTTTTTGAATAGCTGGAAAAATTAAATTTTTTTTGTTCAGGGAAATACAGAATGAAGAGGCAGTGAACATACAAACTGCTACAACACCACGACAAGCAGTTAGTCTCAGCATCGTGTTGCTATTTTCACTGGGGCAAATCTTTACATTTGAACTCAACCCACCAGTTTAGATCTTAGACGTTTGGTCAGCAACCCACTTTACCTGCCGCGTAACTTTAAAAAATGAGACAACTCGACAAACGAGTGAATTTTAACGTAACAACAAGACAATGCCATACCCTCCGACTTCTAAGATCGTTGTTTTGAGCTGCGGGAAGAATAACTAAAATACGTATGCAGCGTTAAGTAACCAATTTTTCTCTCTCGCGTTACATTTTCAAAATGTTCTCACTAAGTTTTATTTAGAATGAAGTTTTGGGTGTTATTCAGACAATTTACTTTTGACATGTTAACCTAACTAGTTGTACTGCTTCAAATTGTTTCAGAGAACAACCGATAGGTTGTTTTATTTAGAGCGATAAAATATGTGTTTTTTGTAATTAAGAGTCTTATAGGAAGGGTTGATCGATTAAACGACCTGAAGGTTTTTTAGTGAGCATCGCCTTATGGCAAATGGTTCCATGTTTTCTGTCAGCATGCGTTATCATACTTGTTTGCTTGGATCTAAATTCAATGCAATGCAGTAAATTATCATGAAGGTGTTTCGTTTTAGGTCGGTGTTGTTTTTATCTTGCTTTGAAACAATAACCAAAGTGAGCATTGTCACTTTTATCTCACAATGGAGATGCTCGTGGCTTATCTTATACTGTTATTTTTGAGTTTACATTCATTGCTCTGTCTCTAATGGTCTGTAAATGCTTCATGATACTATGCTAATTTCATGTCATAAACCATTTGAAATAACACTATCAATGCCGCAGAAAGCTTAATGTAACCATTATAACCGCCTGTTGGAACGCGTTTTGCATGACTAAGTGAAGATAATGCTGCATTAGTCAACTTGGCCTTAACTGGACACCATAAGAAATGTTTCAACGTAACTTGTCCTTAAAATTTCAGATGACCATGGAACAAAACAGTCTTCCCAGCTGGAAACCATTTTCCGCGAACACGCTTATGAACTTAGCATTCGCCCTGAAAACAAAGGTACGTCAGTCAGTAACATTAGGAAATGATCAAAATGTTTTACAGAATGCAGCAGGGTCAATGAAGAATAGCAAAAAAAACACGAACATTAATAGCATCAAGCACATGGAGCAGATATTGCAATCAAAGTTTAAACAACGCTGTGCTGATTTATTTGAACACCACAGCAAAGCATTGATTGTAGCTCTAGCTCAGTGTGGTTCAACTACAGACCCGCGGGCCGCATGTGGCCCGCGGAAGCATTCAAGAGAAATCTTCGAATCTGAAATATGTTGAAGAGCGTGCGAGGTTGCATTTGTCTCAATGAATTGCTGACGTGGATTTGCATAAGAATATTTAATAATACTATTTATGTTTGCTATTATAGTTTTTGCTTTATTTATTTTAAGATCAGATTAGAAGGTACGGCCCACCCTAACACTCCGCTGGGGCACCTGTATGGATAACCTCTGTGGTTTTTAAGTTCTGCGGCGTTCGTTTTCTCGAATAGTACATCTGGGGCAATGAACTCAGTACCTCCAAATAAATTCATCTACCTATCCGCTAAACGCGACCTTCTCAATGTGGCCCCTCAGGCAAAATAATTGCCCATTCCTCCAAACAGTAGAGAGTTTCTGGAAATCAGTCAGAAAAAAACAGATTTCCCAAACTAAAAATTTCGCGCTAAAAATGCACTCGATGTTTAGTAGCGCACATGTGCATGAGAGCACGTTTTTTATACTATCAAGCAAGTTACATCTGAAATCGAATGGCAGACAAAACACTGGACGATAGTCTCCGACTTGCTACCGCTAACACTGGTATTGATAAAGGAATGATATATCAGAGAAGCCTCGACCACAGGCATGCCACTAAGAGAGATTTGTAGTAAATTGCTATGTGCTATTGTGCAATGATTTCAATGACGCACTCACTTATCTTCCCTTTTTAGCTTTTAATCTTGTGAATTTGTCGTTTTATTAATCACGGAGTTGTAGGTCTGACCGGGCTTTTCGGGTTGGGCCGGGTTCAGGCTTAACTTTGTCAAATAGATTGTGCTGAAGCCTGGAAAATCTCATACCAACAATCTTCAGGCATTTTTCAAGAGCTGAAACCGAAACCACTCACGGACTATTGTAAACAAATCAATCTAACATTCAATTAAGTATTTTTATTGCAAGGTTCCTACAAAGAAATAAAATACCGTCATGGCCAACATTGCAGCAATAAACAGCGAGGAAATAAAAACAATAAGAAAGACAAATTAGAAACATTTGTTCTTTCTCTTGGTGCAAATATTCAAACAACGATTCACGTGATCAATTATTTATGCATACGGGTTGAAAAGGGCTGAAAAGACAGGAAAAAGACAACCGATCTTCTTCAAAAACATACTTTGCAAAAAATCACTAGATCTAGTAAAAATCACTAGGCCTGGCACCAGTGATCCAAGCAAATATTATTCAAGGTCAAGAAAATACTATTGTTAGTTAGCTGTTCTTGTGGAAGGCAAGTACTGTTACGTCACAAAGCCTTTTATCTCAGCGAGAGATTTCTTACAGTATGTATTGAAAGATTGGCATCTCTAAATTTGATTCTTATATTTTTCATTAGGGAACCGTAAAGTTCACTTCGCCCAAATAATGCTTTCGTTCTGTTGGTTGTATTTTCCATCAGTATAAAAAAAGAAAAAATGACAATAATTTAAATAAATATAAAATTTTCTTTGTTTCCTAATACTGTTGTTATTAACTATTCTTATGATTATTCATATTCAATATGTTAAACCAGGTTTAACCAGGGGGCTCACGGCTCATGACTTGGGAGGCCCCTGGGCAGGTACCCACTTTGCCATCCCCTAAATCCGGCCCTGATGCTGGTTATGGTGCGAATCAGCTGGAATCTGTTTGGTTAAAAATAAATTAAGGTTGTACGTCCATTAATTGAAATTTTACTGATTAAACTAGGTTCTCAGGGCCGCTGCCACCTCAAATTTTCGGGTGCAAAATGATTGCAACTCGTTATTTTGCCGAACAACAAAAAATGTTTTTGGTGCTTTCAAAGTGTTTTTGAAAATTTCGTGGAGGGAAATTGCCTGATTGCCCTCCCTGGCTGCGGTCCTGACTACGCTATTAACGCCAACAATGCTGGCGCTTCGACAGCGTATTCTAGCATGGCTATACACTGGATGACTGAAGCACGATTTGTGAAACTTTCGACATAATCCTACTCCGGTAAAAGTGGCGCAACCAGGAAAAATTAAGAAATTGAAAGAGAGATGGTAACCTTAAACTTTTGCAGTGGACTTGATAAAATGCGGCCTGCGGGTCATACCTTGCTGGCGCTGACAGAGCGTCATTGATAGACTAAGCACCCTGGGCAAGATCCATTCAAGCGCCCGCCCCTCCCACACAAGAATCCTTATACTCTCCAGTACATATGATCACGTTGTAAATTACAGAAATAAGGAGGTTTGCGATACATTAGAAAAGTTTATTAGATGAATAAAATGTATACCAAATTGCGACATAGCGTAACATGTACTGTATATATCAATTTGAAATTAATAAGAAAAATATTAAGGTTCATGCTGCAAGCCTGAAATAATGTAGTACTTCAATCTTCTCATAAACTGCGTAAAAGTGTGTTCCATTCACTTTCATCATGTTAATTTACTTTAACTTGGTGTACGTTCGTCACTTTCTGAGCCACACGGTTGTATTTCTGGTCCTTTTTGTCGCTCCCTTTGGCCCAGCGCCCTGGGCAGTCACCTAGTTCGCCTAATGGTAGCACCGGCACTGATTCTAATATATTGCCGCCACATGTAAAATTGCTGCCAATCGATTACAACAATATGGGAAATAAATGGCACCATCATGCATCAAGTGTAATGTGATCTCTGCTTTCGAGCTCTATCTCAAACTTGTGATAAGCTTAATGTCGCTTTGATTGAATCAGCTCAATTTAAGCGCAACGAAGTCATACTGAAAATCATAACCAATCATTTAAGTGCTTCAAGATAAAAAATTGAAATGGGTTTTAAGATAAAGAGTTTTACAGAATTAATACAGAAACTGTAGTTCTAACAAATTTCAAGCAAGGTATCGTCAAATAAATAAATAAATTTTAAACTTTTACTGGGAAAGGCTACGCAGCGTAAAAGTCAGTGCCACAATATGAATTGGAAGTTCATTTCGAATAATTCATAAAATTATGTTTGAACTGTTTCTAGAAATAACGATACCTGAACAATTTGCCGACCATTACACAGTATGAATTCGGTTCTCGCGCATGCATTTTCAAGTAAGCTTTTTGTTGGGCTTTGTGTAGTTATTCATCCACTTATGAACCTATGCTGCAAATCACTGTCCAGATTTTTTACAATTCCTAGACCGCATGGAAAACGTTTGTTTAACACAATATGTTTTTTCGAAAATATTTATTTACACTAATTTGCGGCCACACAATACAACTTTGAAATAGCAAACATCCTATTTTAGAAATTCTGAACCTCAGTTTTCCGTTTAGAAGAATTTTTGAAAATGTGTTTTGAATTACTTGTACTTTATTGAAACCAAAACACCCTGCAATGCTTTATTTTCCGCTTAGTTGTTCATGTTTTGATCGCTGTTGTACGGACTGTTCGATTATGATCGTTTTTGTGTTGATTTTGAAAAAAAATGTAGCTGTGTTTCACCCATGATAACCGAGCACTTTCTTGTGGCAACCAAACAACACGCAGAAATAAAGCACGCAATGTCATATGCTTTCCAATTGCACCATATTGCCCTTCATTACAATAAAAATAAAGCTTATAAAGTCATCAGAAAAAGTATCTTATTAACAAACTAATCAAAAATTATCTTATTGAAATGCATGGACATTGGTGTACCAAACGTTACAGAAAAAATAATTGAATATTCATTACAAAAACGACAAATATTCAAATAGTAGAGATCAAATATCATTTGTAGTTATACAGTACCAGGGAAGAATACACAGGAGGTTCTCAGCAATTCTTCCAGTAGAATATTGAACTTTGAATGAGCTTGTCTTGAAGTTGATTGACATAAACAGTAGCAACGCATTGCTTCAACATGATAAAAACTTTGTGGTCACTGGTTTTAGAACAAATGCATACTCTTCTAACTTCGTTTTGCAAAACTTACAAATTGTTGGATATGTTTAACAACCAACAAACGTCATTATTTTGCAACATTCAAAATTGTACCATCCTAAGGGAATCACCAGAATGAGGAAACTGAATTATAAAGAGAAACCGCCGGCGTTGTTGTCATCGATCACAGCGTTTCAAATGCACGCGCTGAAGCTTGGTTGCCATCGCTGCAAATGCAAGTTTTGTTTACGCATTCTGAAGTTTCTCAGAAGTTCTGAATTTTCAGAAGTTCTGAATCATACGTCGTGTTGTTTCAAGCTTTAAACCAGAGCTGGGGGACCTATCCACTATCACGGGCCGCATGAATTGTGCATTTATCGCTGAGGGGCTGCAACATCAACTGAATGTAATCTGAAGTTCTACCATTAGCTAACTATGAGGAATAGTGACTTACTGCCAAGTACTTGCTTATCATGGAACTTCGTTTTGACGCGATGTTGTACTCAACCTAGGGTAACGGAATGTCTGATGCGGGCCATATCAAATGTTGACGCGGGCCCCATTTGTCCCGCAGGTTCCTCTCCCCTGCTTTAAATGGTCGTGTTGCCTTGATCATTGAAGCGAAATTCAAGTGAAGGCATTTATCTGAGAACGACGTATTTTAGTGTTAATCATCGCAGCTCGTGTTGGGATTTATTAAGTTCATGTTACTTTTGCAGTAGGTTTGAAGCTCCAGTGAATGCAATTATTTGAGTAAGACGTAATTTCGAGTTTTAATTGTCGCAGTTGGTGTTGTGTGATTTGTTCATTTCAGTCATGAGGTTGTTTGTTTTCTCTGCCCTTGTTTTAGCCTTCAAACGTTTCACCTGATAGCATTGCCAGCAGATGTAAGGACTGACGATGCGTAGTGTTACATGAAATCGATTTCCTATTAAAATTTAGCGATTGATTCCTTGCTTGTTTCACGTGGGGAGTGAAGTTACTTGAATAAAGAAAAACTTAGTGACTGCAGAAACGTATGACATGCTTCCACCGCTACTTGGAAATGGTATTTGTAGGTTACCCTGATTTGATGCGAACACAGCGAAGTTATTTGTTGAAAGATTAAAAACCCTTAAGCCCCAGCCCTGTACCAAGAAGATTGTGCTTTCATTCACTGCCGGGAACTGCGATCACCGCCGCTAAAACCTATCACTCCAACATTTGTGCCGAATCACTCGCAGGAAATTTTCTCGTTAGCTTTATGCATGTGCCTGCACGCACAAATGGAGAAGGGCACAATCTCACGCACGCACAGGCATAGTTTGTGACGAAACGGGAAATAAAATAGAATAAACAACAAGCGTTCGCGTGGGCGATGAGTTGAGTGCTGGTAGAAACCCGCCTTTTAAAAAATCCGACTAAAACATTTTTCGGTGTTATTTTGTGCTGCTTGCAGTATTTTATCACGAAGCCAAGTTTGTTCTTGCATGTATTTACGCTGAGCAGTAAAATGATAAAAATATAATATAGTGTGTGATTTCTGGTCTCACTGCTTGTTGAGTTTTCATAATGAAATATTTGAAAACGAATTTCAATTTCAGGAAAAGCTACGAAAGTGGGAATGCGCGTGGTTGTGGAAAGTATCACAGACATATCCGAAAAGAACATGGTAAACATGTGTCAATGGCCGTATACGTAAAAATTCAATCCTGGCATTTGTTAATGTTTTCTTTGAACATCTGATCACTTCTTTACCCGAAAGCAAAAGCTGTCAAAACGTGTTAGACCAAAATGTTACCTAACATCATTTCCCAATTCTGTATCTGAAAATCAGGTTTTAAAATTTCACTCGCTGTCAAATGTATGAAAATTTGTTTAAAAAAACATTTGAAAACATTCTTAATGACTTTGAATACATAAATTTTATGCGTATTGCTTTATTTCTTAGTTGATTGTGTTTAAAAGCTCTCTGTGCGAGGGAACAGCAGTATAAAATTTTTGTTTTAAATTTTCTTTCAAACCAATAGGGAAAGTTTGGAGCTAGTTGCAAAAATAACTACGCCAAGTTTTACTATTGAGCTATAAAATCGACTGGGTTCGGTTTTATACATCTTTGTTGTGACTGCGTGCGACATAGCATGCAGTGATTACACGACTTGGGTGAATTACTACTCGACACGAGTGTTGATTTTAATTACTCGATTGGAGTTAGGTTTGTAAAGATGATGTGATGACTCGAATCGAGAACATTAAAAAAATAAATGCTTCAAATCACATACTGCAAAACGCTCTGACCGGAGTGGCATCAGAGTCGCCGGAACAGCAGTATAGGGCAGGTGGGGGCAGTAAAAGAGTTGGGGGCACAGCAACAAAACAAAAGTATTGCTATTCGTGTGCTTGTTTCTCTTTAGCAACAATGTTACCTCAAAAATTACAGAAAACCATTCCGAATTTTCTGGTTGCTCGAATGGCAGCAATAAATTTGTTTCACGCCGATCTTGATAAACCATTAAATTACCTATTATACCGTTATGAAAAGGCACCTCCGCCCCCGTCACAAATCGTCATGCGCCGCTCTCCGGNGTCNCTGAGTGGCATTAAATTTTTACCTATTCAAATCGAGTCGCAATGCTTGATTTGCGAAGTAACTGGAGTCTTATTGTTGAGATGATTTGTAAAGTAACTTGAGCCTTACTGTTGAAATAACTGGAATCATAGGCTTGTGAAACTCCAGTCGAATGGGTGCTTGAGGGAAACATTATACTGTGGTTTGTTGCGATCATAGCTAGACATGGTTATTTTTGTTCATGCTTGCTTAATTTGTTTGTAATCATAAACTTTACGTCATAAAATTCTGTGTATCGGTAGCACGTGAAGTTGTTTCTTTCTGTTGTAGAGTTGGTTGTAAACATTTCACCAAAATGAATCTTCCTAAGGCATAGTCTATCATTCCTTCCAATTTGGGAAATGGATTTATGCAGACACATGCAAAAATATAGGGAGGCAAGACAATTATAACGTGTACTTGAATTCAATGTTGTTGGGATCTGCAGGCTTGTCCATGGAAGTGGGATTCATCCCATGTGATGTGACAATAGATTTGACATTTGTTTAGGGTTGCCAGATCACTTTAAATTTTTTCAAGGATATTTTGTTTTTCAAAGAGATATGGTGGGCTACTTTCATACTTGCGTGGGCGTCCGCAATGGGAGCGAAACGGGCATTTACACCCCGGGAAATTGGATTAAGAACCAAAAATTTTTAGAAAATCTGAAGTCAGCATCTTGATTCCGATGAATTGATTTAATTCTTGTAACCTTTATGGCACTCACATTGCACAAGAGTCAGCTTCACTGTTCTGGTGTGATGCAGTGATGAGCTTGCAGTCCACTCATGTCCACTCCTTCGTCTGGAGACTCAAACGTTACGAAACTTGCAAGCGCATTGTCCTACTGTTACCGTTGTTGCGTAACAATAACACGGCAACCAATCTTCAAAGGTTCGCTTCAAGTTACGATAGTTAATGCGCTTTTCCGCATGTGACTGTTGACCTCAGACATCTTTGACAGGTGGTGCAGCGATACAGTGACTCAGTGGCGTAGCCAGCCCAAAAATTTTTGGAGGACAAAATTTTGGGGGGGGACAAAATGTTTGGTTTTAGGCGAGCAACAATATTTTCTTTGGGATACCGCCTCTCAAAGCGCAAAATGACTACTTGTTCAAAAATTTCGGGGGGCATGGCCCCCTAGCTACGCCTGTGCAGTGACTGCTGATAACGGTAAGACACGTTGTTTCATGCTGTGTGAAAAGAAGCATGAGTGTTACGGTAAAAAATATCTTTTTATTTGGCTTGTGGGCCAAGATACTTTTCCGCATTTAGCTACATCCGAAATGCCTACATGGGTTCGTCCATG
>JGI24158J21664_10001856_pt1 | contig 24616 bp, 21 predicted proteins | sample Ectturendosymbi3_FD_21664 | JGI IMG/M metagenome (IMG submission 21664) | reverse complement strand
CTAAACATCATAATTGTGATTATAAAATTTTGTTTGGTGTTCCCCAAAATTTTTTTATTGCATAAAGTGGTCCGTGATGCAAGAAAGGTTGAAAAACACTGGGCTAGAAATTGCATGTGCTTTAGTTGAATCGTTCACGCAATTGTTTGCGAGCCTCTACGATTATGACGCAAAATGCTGCTATTCATCGCGCATTGCTGTGTTGATTGTAATTTGAAGCCGCAAATGCCGGTCTCCTTATCTTCTGCGATTGCGTTTTGCGTTTCGCACAGGACGAGATTAAAAGCCAATCTGCACTGAGGGCTTGCCAGGAGTTGCCAGGCGCAATCCTTTGTTTTTTTTGCGCCGGGTAATTCTGCGCTCGTGCACGGCTCGGCTCGGCAACTCCTGGGCGCAATAAAACAAACAAAGAATCGTGCGCGGCTACTCCTGGCAACTCCTCAGTGAAGATTGGCCTAACGGTTTTTGCAAAACAATGTTCAGAAATTGTTCCACGCAAACATTCCCTGCTTATTTCCCTGAGGTATTGTTTATTCACAGGGCTGGCAAGCAGCCACCAGCAATCTATCCGACGTTGTACGGGGACTGGAGCAAAAGACCTGCAACATATACCAACAATGCCGGGCAGTGCTGGAAGATATGGAAAAGCAGCCTGATGTGCTGGAAGGGTGAATAAAGCGGTTGTTTACAAATCCTTTGTATCAAGTTTGCAGTACATCGTGATTACACGTTGTGCTGTGGTCGAAATACCCGACACATCGGGTCCATTAAAAACAGTTATAGGCATTCACTGATAAACATTCACTCATTGATCCGCTGGTCGTCGAGACCTGTTTGAATCGCAACCACGCCGACTTCGATGCCCGGTGAATTGTGAATGTGCGCATACCGAGTCGGCAGCTGTGAAAGGCCGCTCGATCGATTTGCGTCGTCGCAGGCTTTGATCACCGTAGGCTCCAAGAACATCACGTGTTGCAAATCAGCCTCGTTGCTCGACGCTGATAAACCGGTGCACAAGAAAGCGAGCGATGTTGACTTGCGGTCGTTTCGCAATTAGCTGCGCCTGTAAATGCCACGGCTGTGTAGGAAGCCACGAAGTGCCGGTGGCATCAACGTGGTGCGAATCGAGCTGAACGAACGCTATTAACGTCGCAGTGAGTTGTCGTGAGCAGCACTGCTAGGCCACTGATGACCTCCCAGTCTGTGTTCCAAACATCGCACCACACTGTTTCATTTAAACCAGTCATACGTAATACGCTGCAGCTGATCGTTATCACGTGATTTGTGTTCAGCTTGGAAGGGGTTGTGGAGAATCTGCGCTGCATCCCACTCCTCCCGTGTCTGGAGCACGGAGGTGCGATTGTGCCGAACCTTCTGGAATGGATCGAGTTGAAATGCCAGGAGACCCAACTTCCCGTCCTCATCGGCCAGTGCACTCAGCGAAGCCAGATGCTAACCAGCGGTACTGCAGCCTCCTTGTTGTGTTTATTGCGTTGTTTCTGTGACGGTTTGTATTCCGCCCTTGGCCCCTGATACGTCGGGACCGCCATCAACTGCATTGGTTAGTTCGCAGGCGTGAAAGTTTTTTGCGCTGGAATGTGGGAATGCTCATCACATATCCTACTAAAGTGTGCTACCAGCAAAAATACGAGCTCTGGGTCATTAAGTTATCAGAAAACAATTGTTCCTGACCTTCGACCTGCTTGCTATGAGAAGCCCTGGCATGCTTTGCGTCTCTCTGATACGATGCTCCTTCCAGTAGACGTATTTCGATTGACCCCAAACATTGACTTTCAAACAGATAACCGCACATCTCTACTTGAAAGCAACTTGTGCCTCTCACGAGATAAACTGAGCCTCTGGACGTGGGCGGGTCACGGGTGTGTCCAGTTACGTGGGTGGGCGGGGCCAGTTGTGATTGCTGTTGAACTTGTGTTCAGAGAGGTTGGAGCTCCTGTGTCGGGAATGCGCGAAGGTCATCGAGGAAACCAGGAATATGCGAATGATCGAAATCACTGGAATCCAACAACGACTTTCCGCTCTCGACCACGTGACCATGGCAACCGAGCGCGACGCGCGAGAACAAAGGGACATCGCTCAAGTGCGTTGTGTCGTAACAATACTCGTTGTGAGCGAAAGGACGCTGTGGTTTTCGTTTGTATGTCAATAAACCACTGTTTCAAAATGCCGGGTTGCATGATGCGCCGTGTAAAAATATCTGCAACCGAAAAATTCCCGTGAAATTGCGCATTAAGGAATACTTGGCTTGAGATTACGAAAGCATGAAGCATACCATGCGTTTGTAACAATCTACCAGCAGTGCTTGCTGACCAAGTACGACGTTGTAACTACGAAAAATTTGAGTGGTTTCTATTCTTCTGTGTTTTGTAAACATCTTATCATATGCGCTTAATTTTAAGCAACATGTCATGATTTGGTTGGGAAAGAAACACTTTCATTACTTTATCTTCATTTTTCATTTAGTCATTCCTTGTTTCAAACACAACACCCGTTTTCTGTTCGTAGCTTTGCAAAACAAGCCGGCTTGTTTTAAAAAATTATGCGAATGAACAATTTAGGAAGTCTGTTGTGATGTCAACAGAAGGCAAGTGAAGTGATTACTTCATCCAACATCCCGACGAATCAAATACTAACAACGCGCGTTGCTACTTTTTCACCCACTTCTTTTCTTTTCCCAGGGTTTCCTCAAGAACCAGGAGCGTGCTCGTGAGTTGCAGGAATGCTCGGGGAGTCGAGACGCTCTGGTCACTTTCTGCGAGAGTCACGTGACACAGCTTGGCCTGATGAGGGCCAAGGTCTCGGGAACGCGCCGTGCGGTCTTGCAGTGTTACGAAACAAAGAAAGATCTGGCCAGCAAGCTGCACAAGAGATTGAGGCGAGTTTGTTGTTGATTAGTTCAAACCTGAAGCAGTTCCCATTTTCTTGATGCATACCATGGGCCTCGCGCCATGGAATGACGCAATTACCGCCATGAACTGACGCAATCACTTTCTGCCCCCTTGATACTTACAAAAGCTTTTTAAAGTTTGCATTGAGTTTTAATTCTACTAGTGTTGTAACATTGCGCTTGCGTTTAGTGTTCAGCGCTTGGGTCACTTATTTTATCTCATTCTTGCTTTCCTAGATATTTTGATGTTTGAAACACGTTTTGCAACCGTTTCGATGATCGACCTCAGGTTCCCGTCCAGTGGCGCGGTACTTGTGTTCAACAGCTCACCAGTTCTTGCTGTTCGATTGCCTTTGACTTGTACCTCTCTGTGTGTGACCGGCGCCTTAGTTGCTCACTTGCTTTAATTACAAGTTATTCCACCCTGATGAAGGCAGGAAGCTGAATACAGCCGAAGCGTTGGTCACGAGTAAAAGACGTTTTAATTCACCTGAAAAGCTCCTTTGTCGTTTGCCCCAATTTCTCGTCGCGTTCCAGCTGCGAAGCGCGGCGCGAAATATCGCCCCGTGATCATTGTCACGTCGTTGAATGAATAATGAAAAAGATTGTTTTCATCGGCGATTTGCTTTCAATGCCGCCGGCACGAAACGATTGTTTTGATGACGTAGGCTAGTGCTGTGCAGGTTCATGACGTGGCCCACCATTCTGCATAAGTTTCAATGAAAAGCCTGCTGGATATTGTCCTCTTCTTTAAAACATATGTTTGGGTTTGATCCACCCTGGCAGCATGTCCAACTAGCACGACATGCTGGAAACTCACTCCCACCAGGTTAACATTCATCGACGCAACTACTTCTACCACGGACTACGGCGCTCGCCCAGATCGCATGTCTCCTGTTTATTATTAAGCAAAGTACAGCAGTCGGATGTTGTGACTTTGTTTCGTCACAACGCACGCATGCGTCATCGCGTTTATTTCCTCATCAGGTGGTTGTACCTGATGCAGCGCAGCATCCTGAACGCTGACATCAAACTGTCCATGTTTCGGGACCAACTGACCAAGCTTGGCTGCGAAGTCGGGTTCCTGGCTCAAGTAAAGAAGTCTCCCGATGTGTACTTCACTTTCCTGGTTGAATGCGTCAGGAGAAAGAGATTTTCTGACGCTTTTCGGGAGGTATTTTCCGAAAAATGTAGCGGTTTCGTTGCACATCATCTAATCATTGTTGCAACTTGATTTTGCCACATTTGGAGTTCGGTTTCAAAATACACTTTTTTCAATAAAACCTCATAAAAGTGTTGAAAAAGTAATAAACAGTTGAAGACTCATTCTGATAAAAGAAATTCGATCTCGCGGTCGGAAATATACTTGACTGTTTGCGGATGGACTTTATGCTTTGGCAGAGTTATTTTGGGCATTTTCATATTTTCTAGACTGTCTTAAACGTGTTTTGAAAAAACATGTTTTTCAGGTTTGAGTCAAAATCTTTTTTTGAATATTAAACACGGCAGATTTGTTTGTTTTTGGTGAATATTATTTTTTCCATGCATTTAAGAGAAACTTACGGTCATGTTGAGAAAATTCTTTTGCAGATGATGATCTTTTTAAGTGATTTTCTACTTTTATGGAGGTGCAAAGATAATGTTTCCAACATTTTTATTTCAAACCGACAACAGTCTCTTGCTAAGATTACAGTCAATGAGAAATCGCGGAAAAACTATTTTGAGCGTTGTGTCTGCTTTGAACACCGCTTTAATTCGATCTCGACACCTGGCATTTCACCAGCACACAAAGCGCTACGACTTTATTCTGCATTGAACTTACGTTTGTTTGTCTTTTGTTACGTTACAGTGGACAAACAAGGTGCTGACGTCATCGAAGGTAGCACGTGACAAGGAGTTGACTTTGAGGAAGAAGTTCAAGGCTTCGGTTGGGAGCCATTTTATCCGGGTAAGACAACACCAGCAATGAGCTTGGATTGCAGTGTGGCTTACCACGTAGCAAACCCATTGTTCTATCGACACGTGGTCTGTCTGTAATATGTTGTGGCAAGTGTTGCAGAATCAAATAATCAAATGTGCGAACTTCTGAAAAGTGCAAACATTCTTATAGGATCCAAACGTCTTCCATTGTCCTATTTCGTTAACTTGTGTAAGGTCTGCGTCTGAAATTGTGTTTTACGTAAAGTGGTGGAAGTCAATCAAAAGAAGTGGTCACTTGAAGATAGTGTAGGAAAATAATGTCGACTGAAAACTGAGCTGCATGTCGCCAAGTAAATTACTTGTTGAATCCGCGAAAATGTTAACCAACGCCCGCCCCGTTTTGGAAGTTCAACAGATAAACAATACATTTTGTTGCCTTTTCCGTTCCAAGCTTGGTGCTGGTCCATCCTCACACTGGTTGCATTCGTCGAAATGTGAGTAATATTTGTTTGTTCCGCGATCCCAGCGAACAGTGAGCTTAAGCGTCACGATAATGATTGACACATTGTAACGTCATAATCTCGCGGCAAACATCTGTTGCGACTGTTCGCGATCTGCTCAATGACATCACAAAGTGTACCAGCGCAAGCGATTCAATGCGTTTCCGCCATCGCGATCCGGCTGTGGCGATTTCTGCAAAGCGACAGCATTATGACGTCACAGGGCAGGTGACCGCTGCATGAGGTTGACGGGCACGAAAGGTCGACAGATGGTTGAGCAGTGGTACAATGAAAGACAGAGAAACCCACATGACCTGTATATAAATGAACATTGCTCATCTTGCTGAACATGTTTCTCGCAGATGTTTTGCGCAAATATTTATTCAAACTCTATTTCGGACGCATCTGCATTTGAGAGTAGTTGAAATGGTTGCATTTCAAAACTTTTGAAAATTTTTAATATTTTTCGACCTTAAAACATATGTTGCTGGGTCCCTTGTTTAACAGTAGGAAAAAAATGTCGCTTTATAGGTACAAGTGGCAAGAAGTAAGACCTGTATACTAAGATGCGAGTAATGATAGTCATTTAATCTGAAATAAGCGCAGTTTGATGATTTCGCAAGGATTCCGGAAATCCAATCACGTCCATCAAATCTTAGTGTTTGTTTGCAAATCACATGCCATAAGATAGAATTGGTCCCTGTATATGCAACTTGTTTGAGGTTTGGAATGTTACTTTCTACTCGCAAGAAACTGTCGTTATGACCATATCTAAGCGAAGGAATAATCACCCCCCTCTATTATTTGATAAAACCCACCTCTCTAAAACAGATACACAAGAATACTTCGGCTTACTGTTCCAACACAGCCTCTGTAGGTGCACTCGCATATTACACTTACATCAGAAAGTGATGACCAAAATTAATCGTCTTCGTTCATTCGTCAATCTTGTGCCTCGCCACGCTCTCCTTATGACATATAAAGCATACATATTACCGGTTCCTGATTATCATTGGAGCATTATCTGCCATAACTACTCTGATCATGACAGTCGAATGTTAGACAAAGCACAGCTCTCCGCTGCCAAAACAATGTTAGGTTGTCTTGAACCTACATCCTCCAACGATATACTAGCCGATCTAAACCTCACAAGCTTACATCTACGCAGAGAATTTTCTTATCTTTGCTTCGTTATTTTTCTAAATTAATTGTTGATATGGTGATCTGCCTTTTTCCTGCCAGTTTTACCAGGTTGTTCGAAGAATTCGTTGCTTATGCTTCGTTGCACCACAACGAAAAATGTCCAGGTTCCACGTTTTTTATGTCCTTGGCCGAGAATCTTTTTCTCCGTAAGGCTTTCAGCTTGTGGAATTATCCCACTAGTAATTAACTTTTCAGCCAGCCGCTACTTTTTCTGAATCGCCGTAATTTCCATTATGACATATCAGAAAACAGAACCCATAACCTTTTGCGGGTCAGTCTTCACCTGACGCCCATTCATTGTATGCTTCGCTCACAGCGCGTTGGATATCACCAAAAACATTTACCGTGTTTGTGTGTGCGGCGATACAGAGACCGAACTATACATTTCCTGTCACTGCAACGTTCACTGTGCAGCTCATCCAGCACTTCTTAATAAATGTTCGTGAAATCCTCACGAAGTGAGAACTTGCTGAACACTTGTAGCGTTTAAGTCACGCTGGTTTGGTGCAACTGATGCGTCGATCCCTATTTCAGTCGCTGTTTTTAATGCTGTTCACGAATTTCTGGAATCCTGTAATAGATTCTAATTCCCCTCGCTAAAATCTTCTTTGGTCTTTCTTTACGTTTGCTGTTCGTTTTTTTCATCGTTGTTTCTTTGAAAGCTTGACGTCATATCGCGTGTTGCAAGATTATTATAAATAAATCAAACCAGTGTTCCCTCAAATAAAATTTCTCACCGAGCAAATGTTTGTTTCAGTTATGAGCATGTAACTGCGCGATCATGTAGACACACAACCAGCGAATCGTTTCAAGCGTTAAATAGGCTATGCGATGTGCATACGATATTAAATTTGAAATGTTGCAAGTGCGCGAGAATGAGATTTCACTGCGCAAGTGGTCTGGTGGTACTGCGCATGCGCAAGTGGTCTGGTGGCACTGCGCATGCGCAAGTGGTCTGGTGGTACTGCACATGCGCACATCAGGGAGAACATTAAATAAAAATGTTCTCTGTTGTTTCCTCAGCAACTATTTCCTGGATTTTCGGACCGACCTCCGGCCCTGGCCAAACGGCCCCTTCCCCCGTTCGATGGCCAGCTGCCCGATGTCACCCCTGACCAGGTCAAGTCCCTGCAATCCCGATTCCCTGACTTTGATGCGTTCAACGTGAGTTGCAGCAAACTCCCTGTTATCAATCCGCCATTCCTGATCAATAGCAACATGTTGTTCAACGTATTTCAGACAATGTTGTCACGGACAGTATCTTCAGACCATCATTCAATTTTGATGAATTTGTGCAGCAATTTATTGAATCCGATGCAACTTCTATGCGTCTGGTCTGATTTCAAATTTCGTTATTACTGAATTGCACGTTGTTTGCTCTTCCAGTGAATTTATTATTTCAAGTGTTGTACGCCAAACTCTCTCTATGTGCGCTGGCGCTGACATGTTAAGTCGATGTTTTTGCCAACAGTCCTTGCAAATCCAAATAATTAAAATTTTTAAGGTTGAATAGTTTAGTTTAAGTATTATTTTGTGATATCATCGTCACCTTCAGTTGCAAGTCGCCTTCCGTCCGATTACCATATTGGCTTCCTTGTTGCTATGCTAGTGTTCTTGTTGCTATGCTAGCTTCTTTGTTGCTATGTTAGTTTCATTGTGCCACAGCGACTTTCGTGACATAACCATGTAAAAATTTGTGATTTACTTCAAGTCCCCCCCAACTTACTCGCACATTGTTCGAACCAGCTTCACATGATATTGGAAAGTGGCCGGAGATAGTTTTCCTTTGTTCGTACGCGATTTTGTCAACGTTGTAAAGTTCCATGCATTGCGGCGTGTGTTGCATGCTTCGGATTTGAACTTGGTTAACAACCAGTGGCATTTCGTTACTTCATACCTTTCTAAAGTTTTATTTCACATATTTGCTGACAGCAGCTGAATCTAGGAACAGGTTTGAAATATTTCAACTTTCGTTTAAAATCCGCTGTCGATTCAAGCAAAAGACGACCCTAGATTCAAGTTGTGGCTGATTCTTAAATGAGGCGCTAGGATTAACAAACTCCTGCTCCTCGTGCAGTATGATGGACGGAATACCTCCAGGATTGCTTTAAGAAACTTTTAAGACATTTCATTCATTTGTCATAACTGTGTATTTTTTCTCGTTGCCAGGGTATTCAACTCGATTCATACAAACTTACCTCCAACGATCCGTTCCCATGGCAACTAGCCTCCACCGAAGTACAATCCACACTTACCTCCTCCCCCGACGTCGCGCTGCAAACTCAAACCTCATCGGTGACGTCAAACACCGTTTCGATTACGTCAAGTTCCGCGTCTGTTTCTTCGTTTAATGCCTCAGTGGGGATGCAGCCTGTCTCTATGACGTCACTGCAAACGTCAGCAGCAATGTCGCCAGCGTCAGAGCTTGAACCCAGTCGCCCCCTGCACAAGGTCAGTGACCCCCAAAACATCCGGAATGACGACTCGCAGAGCTCTGTGAGCAATGACCCCAAGTACCCCCTGGAAAACCGACCCACCTTTACCCCGGGTGGGTTTGTTGTGACCTCAGTTCAAAAACTCGTCAACGGCGGGTCAAGTTCATTGGAAGATTTTTCGTGCCCCACGTTGAGCACACCCGGCCCAGAATCGATGGAAGGCCTGGGCAGTCCGGACTCAGAACAATTCTATAGTCTGATGCCGTATCCACTTGGTGGCGCACCCCAGGGGTCGGGGGGTCGAACAATATCTGTGGAAGAAAATTTGGCCGAAGATTTATCCGGGAAGCAATCCCCAGTCACGAGTGAGTCTCTGTTGCACATGTTTTCTTTTGAAATTTTAAACTTTCGAATTTCACGGAAGTGTCTCATGGCTTGGCGCAAGGTATCTGCGACACATCTATGCGAAAATCATCATGCTGGTTTTGTTTTTCAATAGAACTTTATCTAAACAGAAATTACAAAGTCAGTTTAAGTTACAGGTATTGCAGTTGAGAAAGATTCTTGCGAAATAATGCCATAAGTGAAAAGCACATGATACTTCCCTTGATTTTCTGAATTGGTACATCTAATTTGAATTATCACCAAGTTACTATTTTTTTTCTTAATAGACATTACTTTTGTGTAACTTTCAACCTTCCAGAAGTTGATATACATTTAAAAATCACTTTGCCATCTTATAAAAGTATTTTGATCATTTCAGTGTTTGACAGCAACCAAGAGGACATATTCCATTCTTTGTCGAACGACGCAGATAAACATAAGGTACGGTTTCGTGTTGTCATGGTGATAACGTTGTGGATGAGGAAACACACAGAATCTCCTTAGCTGCTCTTCTCACTTGCAATTTGATTCCTGTAAAACTTTACGAATGAGTTAAATTTATTTCCGAAAGAAGACGGTGTTGGTAAATTCTGCTGTGAGTGTGAAGTTTGCAATAAGTGTGTCTTTGCGGCGTTTGCATAAAAACTGAAAACTCTTCATGGTATTGTGTCAGCAGTGTAGAAAGTGTTGAAACGAATTGTTTAAAATATCATGTCAAACAATCCACTAAAAACTTAGCAGCCGATAAAGAAGCCGTTGCATCCCTTTCTTTCAGCTGACTCTGCTAAATTTTGACCTATGTTGTTTATATTTGAATACTTGTTTGAAGAAGTGCTTGTTTTGCGAAAAAATTATGGAAAAGTGACCTCATGACGTCCATTGTTTCTTTGGCAGCAGTTTTTCTGTTTACGAATAACTTTGTTGAAATGTATCTCTTTCCGTTCAGCTCCTGCAAAAGCTTCAAACCCTGCAAGAAGAAAAACAAGTCCAAGCGGATGAATTTCGCAACTGCATAAAGTAAATGCCATGTTGTTGTGTTGCTTTGATGTTTCTGACTCATCCACTCACAACTATTGTCTTGTGTCTCTGCAGTTGTAATGCCATGTTTCGTCAACTTACAGAATTTAAGGCATTTTTTTGCAATTGTTAGAGAAAGATTTGAACATTTGTAACGTTGCTCACCAATATTATTTTATGACAATCGACAATTGTTACCCCACTTGATCACGTGCTCTGCGTACACTTCAAACAAACGATAATTTTTAAATGGACTTGCTTCAAATTTCCGTTTTTTGGCAAAAAAAACTTAAAAGTCTCAGCCGATTAGCTGTGAAAAAAAAAGTTTTTAACGACATGTTGTTGTTTGAAGGAAACTTGAAGCGAAAGTTTCAAGTCTGGAGTCGAGTCGCGACGTTGTCGTAGCCGACTTCGACCGCAGGTGGGCGGAGTCTAGGAAGGAGCTCGAGTACGTGATTGGTCAGCTTGAGAGCGAGGAGAGAGAGAGGAAACTAGCCTGGGAAAAAGAAAGTCGACTTAACGTTGACAACCAGGTGCTTTCAGATGATAACACCTTTTCTGTTATATTCTAATTCTTAATATGTTAATGCTTGTTTCAACAAATGCGAGCTGTGGCTTGCTGAACGGGTCCAACGTTAAAAATCGTACGCTTTTTATTAATACAGTATCGTGTATGCTTAAATCCTGTCAATCTGACCGCATCTTAAAATACAAACTTTCCACGAGTTAATTAAGTCTGTCACTGTAAACCGTGAAGTTTGACGTTTGTTGTTATGGTGATCCGACATGCTGTGTTGTGACTTTTTGTGTTTTTGGTTCATTTCACAGGAATTAAAGTCAAAATGTTCGGCGCTCGAGGGCGCGATGAAAAAGTTAAAAACGGATTTATCCACAAAAATTCACCTCCTCCACGAGTTCGAGTTCAACTCAAAAAGAGAAAAAGACTCGATTCAACTCGAAGTGACTCAAACTCAGGCTGAGGCCGAGCGGCAAGTGTGGGAGGCGAAACAAGCGGCTGCCGTCGAATGCGCCACTATGACGAAGACAATCGAGGCGCTGAACCGTGAACTCGAGTTGAAAGCGGGTCAACTGAACGAAGCCGACGACCGAGTCCAGGAACTCGAATCGGAACTGTCTGGTTTTGACGCCAGAATCGCCGAACTCGGTTCTCGGCTCCAGGAGAAGGACCGCGAGCTGGAGGGCGCCAGAGAGCGGGCGTCGGAATGTCGCTCGTCGCAGGAAAACGCTGAGTCACGACTGGTGACGCTGCAGAATCTGTCGGAGGAGTTGAGGCAGAAGCTGGAGAGGTCGGAGAAGCAGGGCGAGGACTTGAAAACGATGATGGGGGACTATGAGGTCGAGCTGAACGAGAGCCGCGACGCGAAGGAGGCTCTGGCCCAAACGCGGGCCCTCCTTGACCAGGAAAGGGCCAAAGTGGACCAATTGGAGTCAGAGCGAGACAGCGCCCGCTCAGAGGTGCAGAAATTTGCCAATGACGTCGAAGAGTTAAGTCGGACGTTACGTCACGAGCGAGCGGCTTTGGCCGAGCTGAGGCAGTCGCTCGAGGGCGAGCGAGAGCAGGCTCGTTTGGAGCGTGGGAAAGTGATCCAGGAAGCGAAAGACTCCGAATCCGCGCTGAGGAGTCAGTTGCAGGAGGCGCAAGAGAGGAAGCTGGAAGAAGCGGAACGACGACATGATCAGGAGGTGGAGACGCTGGAAAAGAAGTGGGGGTTAGTGGTCGAGGAGACGAACGCCAATAACAGGTACCTCCGTTGCTGTGTGCTCCTGGCTGTTGAGATTATTTCTGGATGTAAAAAGCAAATTAGTTTAAAAATATCAATGTTTGAAACAAGTAGTAAAAACACCTTCAGTCATTCATGGCGCAAGTTGAGGACAACTCAACAATGTTTCCCCGCAATTGTATTTTGTTTTGCATTGGTCTTATTACAGGTTTGCGCAGATCCGGTTGTTTTTAAGAAGTTGCAGAATGTTGTTTCGTTTCCTGCAGACTGTACCTCGATATTTGATGTGTATTTCCACAACTGTGGTAAAGGATCCAACATATGAGGAAGACAAGTTCGCTGCCAGTCTTAGTTTGTTTCTCAAACATTCCAAATATTTAATGTCGTTGTTTCAATTGAAATCACAGATCAGAACAGGACGAACTACGAGCTGATCATTTGGCTGAAATCATGTCGCTACAACAGAAGATCAGCGAAATGCAGGAGGAAAGCAAAACGCTTAACGGTGAGCTGACTTACTGGGCGTATGGCCGAAGTTGCCTCCCAAGCCAAGTGGGTAGCAGCAAAGCTGTGTGTTGGTATCATTTAAAACAGTGTGTTTCTAAACATTCTTCTCTGATCCCAAATAACAATGGATATGTTCTGATTGGCTTCCTTGTATGTGTCACGCGCTATTCCTTGTATATGTCACGCGCTATTCCTTGTATGTGTCACGCGCTATTTCTTTGTCATGGACCGAGGGTTTTGCATTTGGTTGGTCGAAATTTTCTGACGATGAAAATAGTTGATTTTTACACCATCCAACCTGATTTCAGTTGGAATCACTGGTTTTTCTGTAGGTCGTTTCTTACTTGCTAGACCACGGTCAAACACGCAGTGGTCCGTCCATACTTGCATTTGCGAGCAGAGCGTATGACTGTAGATATGGGGCTAAAGTAAAAAGTTTTTTTTGCTGAAAAATACGTTTGCTGTTTCCCGTATTCTTAAAAAACTGTAGATTTAACGTGAGAAGCGTCGCTTAGCAACTGATTCCATTCGATTTGAATCAAACATGTTTGTGAGCAGAGAACCACGTCATCGAATTGAAAAGAGTTGAAGAGGAAAGGTCGAACGAAGTGAAACGGTGAGAATGCTTTTGCTGATAATTAAAAATGTTGAATTTGAGGGAGTGGGAAAAAACTCTTGCAACGGCCGCTCATGACCTTGCCTCGGGGTGGAGCTGTTCTGTTTAATGTAACATACTCCCTGGAGTAAAACTGAAATCACCTGACGATGGTAAAGTTTTATCCCAACCGAATGTACCATCAAATAACTAAATACTACATCAGCGCCAAACCTTACCTTTGCTTGTCAAACGATCGGACCGTAAACTTGATCAGCACCACCAGGCAGGTGGCCTGCAAGTGCTTCACATTAGTTCTCATTCATTGTCCATCTGATCGTTTATTCGAACCATGCTTCAGGTTGACCACTGAGCTTCAGCAGCTTTCGTCACAGAACGCCGCGTTGCAGGAACAGCTTGTGATGTCACGACGTGTAAACAACACGCTTATGACATCTTCGATGATGTCGTTATCGAGTGAGGAGCTGGAGACCAAACGAACAAGTAAGAACTTGCCTTGGATCAAAGTGTCCTCGGATTTATTTTGTTTTCAATGTTTATCGGCAAGCAAAGGCGGGAATACTAGTTTAGTCGTATTGTGAAGTTTTTTAAAGTAACTCGTCTCCAGATGGTGAAGGATTTGAATCAATAAGGAAGTTTTTTAAACAGAAAATCGATTTTACGAAAGAGTATTCACTTCAGACCTGAAATCATATTCAAATGGGATTTGAATTGCACTGAGGTTGCGCAATGTTGTGATGAGGTTGCGCAATGTTGTGATGAAGTTGCGCAATGTTGTGACGAGGTTGCGCAATGTTGTGATGAGGTTGCACAATGTTGTGTGAAATCGATTTCCTATTTAAAAATTTTGTCAATAGATACCGTGCTTGTTTCACATGTGGAGTAGATTACTAGTCACTTGAATACAGATTTGCGCAAGTTTGAATCATCGCAAAAAGAAGAAAGCAGAACCCAGTCGGCTGATTCCTCTAAGACTGCAGCAAACCTAGAACTTTTAATGTTTTCTTTTTTTACTGAAGAAATCGTTTCCTTTCAGTAAATGAGTCTCTCAGATCAATATTGAAATGTTTGAATAATATTATTTCGTAGAAATGGACAACAGCGTATCTGATCTTGGTAACCAAGCAACGGTTTCCATGTCAACAAGCATGATGATCTCGATGCATGACCATCAGATGTCGCTCGAAAGCATGCGAAAAGAACTCAGTGCTCAGAAGGAGGCGCTAGAGAGCTCGTTTAAAAAGAAGGAAGAAGATTCGACGAAACGACGGCAGGTGTGTGGGGGGCGTGGTGGGAGTTTGTTGTACGCGAACGGCCGAAGATCTTTGGCGATTTTGTTCTTACCCCCATTCAAATAAAAACATAAAAATGCAAATGGAAACCTTCGATTTCGGACGGCAAGTCTAAAGTGGCCGCAGGTCAGATGTGCCCTGGTATCTGGGGGAGAGCTGCCGGCAATTTACTCCGATCCCGGGGGGCAGGCGGAGCAAATGGCGCAATGAGTGACTCACTGATTCGTGTCCATGGCAACTGTCGCTAAGCACTATGCAGTGCAGCCCCAGGTGCTGTGACTTCACAAACACCGTCAGAATGTATTGTGCGCAACTTCAAAGTATCTGTGAACTTATCATCAGTTATGCTCGCAATAGTTGCATCGGGAATGTTAACCTCAAAGTCGTATCTGCGGGACACACGAGGGCGTCGCAAGGACTTTTTCCAAAGGGCGGTAACAGTGGTGAGTTTGCGCTTTGAAGACTCGAAACCAAAAGAAATACATTTTTCCACTAAAAAGCTAATAGGGAAATATCGCATTTCAAAATCCACTGGGGGACCGAAGCCCCTTCTGCCCCCCCCCCTCCGACACCCCTGGCAACATATCTGTTCATCAGAGATTTTAGCAGCAATATTAATGTCAATCCCGTCAACCACAGTTTTAATACTTTATGTTTTGTGTGTTTGGCACAGTTGGTCTTCAACACTGCCATCCAACAAGTCAAGGCGAACAAAGAAGCCGAAATAGAAGAACTGAAGCGGAAACTCAACCATCTGATGCAATCGTCCAGTGTTTCGTCATCAGCGATTGCGTTTCAGGAATCGGAAAACTTGTCGAGTCCTGAGCAAGACAAAGACAAAGTGTCTGTTGCAAAGTAGGAAGATCCAACTTGAATGTATAAGTTGTTATGGCGAGCATTGTTACGGGCGACCAGATTTCACTTTCGGAAAATTTAGTAAAACTTGCATTTAAAGCATCTTGTACACGTAAACAGTGAAAGCATAAATTATCGCGAAATTTATGTGAACTTGTGCATTTTTTTAATAATCAGTAAAATTTTAGTCTCCTTGTTTTTCTTCAAAATATGTGTTTGAACGCAGTCTATTTATTGTTGTACTTGTTTTCAACTCATTACTTTGTCATCAAAGAATATTTCCTTTCAGCTTCCGACCCGATGACCTGGTTCTCGTGACCTATGACCCTGACCACGCCGCTTACGTCATGGTCGCACTGGGCCACACCAAGCATTTCATCAACAGCGACTCGCTGCAGGGCCTCGGCCTCACTTTGCCAGGTGGGTCAGTGGCCCTGACGGCCAGCAGCGTGTCGACCAATCACCGCTGACCACGTGGTCATTGTCATTTAATATCTTCACAACTTGATTTTGTTGTTTGGCGGAAGTAAAACTGCTGCCTTATTACGAAACTTTACGTCATATCCGGTGTTTGATCTACTCCATGACGTACGAATCCGGCCATGCCCTCCCCCGACGTTAGACATTGATTCACGGTCACTTTGTTTAAAATATGCAAATTTTTTGCTTCAAAAGAAGTACAGTTGGATTTTAATTTGTTCGGATCGCGCATCAAACTAAGGCGATTTTTTTGTAAAACATAAATAGCTTCGGAAATATGTGCAGCGAATAAAGAACTCAAAACTTTTGTTTACTTTCGAATGCACTTCATGCCTGGCTTCACTTGAGTTCGCTGTAGCGATTTATTTTAATATAAACGTTCAAACTATTTCCTATCTGCCCTGCGATGACGACATATGAAGTAAGCGCTAAAATGTATTGTTTTGATTTATTCACAAACTATTGATGGTTGTACTTGAATGATCAGGAGGTGATTTCTTTCTATTTCTGGTCGTTTAGCTCCAATTACAGGGGTCAATGGCAGGAAAATATGGCGGAAAACTTTTCAAACGCAATTGTTTGCAAATGGTCAACTTTGAAATGTCTTTGTATTTGACACGTCATAATAGCTTTCTGCGTTCAACAACTTGCGCTTGCTTCGTTACCAGGCAACGCGGAAGCGGCGAAAGTCTACACTCTCGCAAAGTTTGTCCACAAAGATTATTGCCAAGCGAGGAAATCCAGCAACAGGTTCAAAGTTCCTGTCGGAAGAAAGTTCTACCACGTTCGGGTCAAGAACCAGCAGAAGACCAGCTGACGTATCAACCGATCACTGCGAACTAACGTTGTCGCGAAGTCTGTCTTTGTCGCGTCACTGTTGTCTTTTACGTTCTGCTTTTTATAAACTGTTATTGTGACGTAACATTACTGCCATTGTTCCTTGTTTGACTATCACGCGGAATTTTTTTAATTAACCATTTTTTCGATTCGATTTTAATTTTCGTGCATTGTTTCGCGCTCACTGAGCAACAGTGCAACATCACGTGACTTGTACGTTGCCATGGCAGTGTGGTCGAAAATAAAGCAGTGTTAAGTTCAAACTTTTCATCATTCTTCGCAGCAGGAAAGGTAATACTGTGTGTTAGGGCAGGAAAAGAACAGGTTGAAATTGAATTTCAAAGATTGTTGAGACAGAAATTACAAAAGCAAAGGCATCGTTTTACTGAAGATATGAAATTTCACGCCACGTTTATCAGATAAGTCTACAGCCCTCCTCCTTCCATGTTGAAACGCGTGCTGTGGTTTACCTTGATCAGTTTGTTTTGTAATTCTATCAGTTTTATTCCGACTTTTGCCGAAGACTGAAATGGGTGTTTGTGTGTTCGGATACAGTTTCAACAGGAAAGCAACGATATTTTGGTAAAGAAAATTTTTGTTTCAAACTTTGCTCGTTGCTAAGAGAATTGGAGATGTATTCCATCAATAAACTTTCACCGCTGTCAAAGGTTTTCCTCGCTTGGCTCTTGTAAACGACTGTTAAACACGATAAAGCACCTCGGACGTTATGTTTTACCTTCCATCATGACTGTATTGAGCGGTTAACAGGGGCGTAACAAGGGGGGCATAGTTCTCCCGGCGCCAAATGACTACGGGGATGCAGACAAGTCCCAACAATGTCACAAGTACTTTCCCCAATACAGTAAATTTACTTCCGAAAGACCTCAGGTTCGAACGTGGATCACAAAACTTGTTTCCTGCCCAGTCGCCATCTAACCTCGTTACACTCCTGGCGGTTAACCAACTCAGCAATGGAAGTTAAACATTCAGACAAGTGCCATTCAAAATAAAGTGATACAGGTTATAGTGTATTTGTTAAAACTAGAAAAAAGTCTGAAATGCAGGCAGATCTATCTTACTTCAACGTTTTGCGTTCTACTGCTGGCCACTACTTCAATCAATGTATTACTTGGCACCAGTCTGAATGTAGTTAATAATCTGGCAGCGTAAGAAAATGCAGCGCAAAAAAGTTGGCCGAAACTTTTTTCCGCGCAAGCTGATAGGTCTATACAACATTATATGAAGCTGTGTTGGTGAAAGGTTCAATGTTTGAACTCTGCAAATTTTACGGCTGTCAGTGCATTGTGACCTCATGAAGGGACTGTTCGTTCAAGCAACAAAAATATTTCGTGCTGCAAAATATTGCAAGAACTTTCGAGCTTTTTGACCCCAAAACCGTGAGAGAAAAAGCTTGTTTCTTTTGCTACTCATGTTGTTACGGAGCATTTGCCACCAGGTTTAAAATCTAGAGTTCACAGAAGTAACCGCCAGTAGGTCAACTTATCTGCTTCAGAAAGTTTGTTTGAAAAAGCAAAACAGTCTTTCCCAAATTTTCGCAGCTATTGCCCAAAAATGTTCAGGTAAACGGGCGTCGGAAAGGGGGGCAGACCTTGGCCCACTAAATTTTGAAATTTGACATTTTCCTATTACATTTTTGTCAACAAAGGTTGCTTTCTTAGTTTCGAGAGGGAAAAATGTGATTTCACCACTTATGGCCACCCCGAAAAAATCCTTTTGGCTCCCTTTGGAAAAATCCACAATTTTCCCCTCTTATGGAAAAAATCCTTTAGACGTCCATGTTTAGGCCATAAGTCAGTTACTAGCAATTTTACCCAAATTCCACCACAGAATTTTAATTTACTAAACAAATTTTTGAATTACGAAATTTTGTCCAACCTGCACATACAATGTTAGTTTGCTAAAAAACGTTTTCAAACTGCAACATTTTTCTCGACCTTCATCACTTTGATCGTTGTTTCACAATTTTGCAGCTGAAAAAGAAACGTTGCTTGACTTTTTCTAACAGTTTAAGTTTCGAACAAAACTTGAAGTGAAATCATTTAAACTAAATCCACGTATGTCGCAATACAGTGCATCACAATATATGTCACTTAAAACAAAGTTCACCACGTTTGCTTTTATCTTTTCTTCACCAACATGAGAATTTCCTGTGGAATCAATTCGAACATGCGAAAAGAACGCACAAAAACACCAACACAAAATTCAAGAGTCATGAATTTGAACGAAAAAATGTTTATGCATGAAACAAAGCTTGCTTTTTGTAGTTTGGTAAATAAAAGATTGCATTTATTTTATCGCCGAAAGCAAGATTTATTAAACAATAACTTAGGGTAGTTCTAAAATTATTAAAGATTTCGAAAAATTGCTCATTTCATACAACCGTTGTTTCATCTTGTGGAAATGTTGTTTTTGTTTAAGTTTTCTCATTCCAGTAGTCACCGTGCGTCGTTAACGCAGATTTGGTGCGATATACAAAAATAAATTAGACTTTGGATTCGGTGGTAGCCTCCAGTCATGCTACCTCCGCATGAACACAGCAATAAAATAGATACCAAAATAGTAAATACTCAACCTATTTGGAATCACCTGCCATCCTCAAACACGATTCACACCCATAAATTGTTAAAACAAAAACGTGCCAAACACAGATAAGTGTTTTAGGAGCTCGTCGTTGCTTCTATTTATTTCCTATGCATCAATCGCTCGTGGTCTATGTCCGACTTAGACTCCTATGCTGTGGTCAAGCGCTCAAAAAGTTCTGAAGAAACTGCATCATGTGCGTGTTCCCTTTGACTCCTTTTCTGAATTCCGCCCATGATATTTGACCTGTCAAAACAATACAAGAGTGACTGTGTTGCGTCCAACTTTCCCGCCAAACAACCGAAAAAAGTCTTTCGACTTTTCCGCTTTCCCTTTCCCTCCAACTTTTTTCCCGCCAACAACTTTCCCAACTTTCCCGCCGAACCGAAAAAAGTCCAATTTTCCCGCCGAACAACGGGCGACAACCTGTATATTTTTTACTACATTTAAGTTGATGACCATATTGAGGAACTTGGAGTTGTGACAAAAAATTAAATGCGGATGAATATAACTGCTTCGGTAAAGTTTGATGTTAAGCATCGCTGATGACGTCATGCGTTTTTTTATGAAAGTTTACGTGAATATAAAAATTTCAATATTTAATGCAAATAATACACAAATTCAAGTTCACAAAGTAAAAGTTCACTTCCACTGACCATCATTGTTTTTATCCAAATCACAAAAAGCGCGGAGACTATCTTCATCCAAACCCCTCTCGCGGCAGATCGCGTACATCGCCTGGAAGACATGAGTTGGCGTCAGATTTTAACTTCCATCGCAGACTCCACCAAAGAAGGGATCAAATGTGCAAAAATTCATTGACATGCAGTGGAGTTGCAATCGATATAAAGGTGTCGCTGTTACAGACGAAAAGATCACTTTACGTTAAAAAGATTGTTTAACGTTGTATGGCACCAAATATATTCACCCAGGAAGGGTTCACTCCACCTCTTGTGGACGAAGGTCCTCCCCAAACGGGCGTCGCTTGCAAGAGGTGGAACCGTCGTTAGCGGAGGCTTACTTGCTTTTATTTGACAACAATTAATTTCAAAAAGGGTTTCAAATGTCTAAACCAGCAAATTATCTCAAAATTGCCTCAAAAGTAAAAGCTTTGAAAATTTTTGCTTCGCAGCCGACAGGTCTCTTTATATGCTGCATGTTGTAGGACGAAGCAATCTTGAAAAAAGGTTAAAATTGTATATGGCTGTAAAAAACATCAAATAGGCTACAACAAGCTTACCCGCTGTTTGAAAATCATGTTCAAAACAAATTCACAAATGTTTCATTTTCCACGCATGTGATCTGAGACTGCACATACGTTTTATGCCCCAGCACTCCACATTGAACTTACCGAAACAATGTCTTTCATCTCCGCTCTGCTGATGAATCCATTTCCGTCGACGTCATAAAGTCTAAAAGCCCAATACAACTTCTCGTCGAAGTCGCCTTTGGTCGAAAGTGAAAGTCCGATCACGAACTCGCGGAAATTTAGCCGGCCTGTGCAAATGACTGTGGTGAAGAACACGACAGGAATATATAAATCTATCGTGTTCAGCAGCAGGTTTCAACAACTCTCCACCCAAATTCAAACCCAGCAGCCTTGGGTGGCTACAAAGGGAGGGTGAAGCGGGGATTTTTCTCATCCAGGAAAGAGCCAGTGTGGCAACTGAAGCGTGAAACATCGTGGTAACTGAAGCGCGAACCAAGGTGATAACTGAAGCGTGACAGATTCAATACTCTCTTGCATTTTTGCCCTGCTGCGTTACTTCACTCATTTAACCGCATGAATTGTTTGTTGTTAAGAATAATTGCGTTTTCTTGAAACAAATGAACATTGTCTACCGGAGTGCAATCAATTACATGAGTTCAGTTTAATTGCAATTGCGATTGCAAATACTCCAACAAAGTTTTCAATGATATTATAGTTACAAAAAAACACAAAATGTATCAATTATAATTACAACTGCAATTACATGAAAATATGTAAATTAATTACATTCAGCTCAATTATAAATTGTAATGGATTTGTAGAAGTGAGTCAGTAGCGCAGCCAAGAATTTTGTTCGTTAGACGTCAGTAAATGACGTGGTCAGTCACTGACATCGTCTTGCCTTCGACTGTTCTTTCGGTTATTTTCTAACAATTGAAAATTAATATAAAGTAAAAATCTTAGGAAGATTACTTCGGGAGGGCGGTATGATCTCTTTGGCCTTATTCTGGCCGCGCTATTGAAGTGAATGTTTGTGTAGGAGCTCATATAAATAGCCATGAATGACCTCTCATGTGTTCCCATTTTCCAGTACCAAAAACATTTGCTCAGGTTTGCCTTGCAATTTACGTAAGTGTCACTGGTGGACTGCGGGAGACCATCTCCGCTTTGCTTGCGAGAAAGCCATGCGGCGACATTGGCAGTGAATGCAGCATCGGTGGTGATTCAACAGCCTACCAGCGAACACAAGACACTAAAGACCCATACGTTCCATTTACAGCATGGCCCGACCGGGAATCGAAACCTGCCTGAGTGCCTGGTATCTTCGGAGACGCGTGACCAACCTATTGTACTAATTTCAGTTAACTGTTCGTATATTTATACGTATGATGCTGATAAAATTACCCGCTTCTGTTGCTGCTTAACGCTTCAACACTTACCAACTATATAGTATTGAAAAAAACATCATAGTTGGAGCGTTGTTAAGTGTTTTGCTCGTCTCAGTGTTGATTGTGTTTTTAACTCATATTCTGTAATGTTCTATAACTAACCATTTTTGTGCTCTTGTGTTATTCGAATCTGCTTGTGGTATGGACCACTAGTCTGCGACAACATACACAGTAAAAGTATATCGAAACATTCCCAGCATTCCCACATCGGTTGGTGCCAGGAGTGGATATTAGAATTTGGGGGCCCGAGGCACACTCTCAGAAAGAGGCTCCAAAAGTACACATCAAAATTGTTGAGGATCCCTTTGGCACATTTGCACAGATTTTTTGCTTTATTTTGAAAAACATGAATTGCTTCAGATCTTATTAGATGTGGCTCTGGCGTGGTTCATAAGCTTTTTAAAAAAAAAAAAGCAAAATGTAAGTGTGGAGCTCTCAAAGGGGGCCCACGGCATCTCAGTAAAAGAGGGGAGGCGAGACGACCGCCTCGTTCGCCTCAACTAATATCCAACCCTGATGGTGCTTTACCCCCCTTTGGGAAAAGTTTGCGTTGACGCCGTTTGCCAATTGCTATGCCGAACAAAGCGCGAGATGCTTTCGAAAAGTTTTTTTTGACACATGAGGAAAAGTAACGCATCATTTGTTTCACTGTCAGTAGGAAAACTCACTTAAGAACAAAAAAACGCATTACAGATATTTGCCACGAAAGAACCGAACTACTGGGAGTGATGTCAACACTGTCTACGTCATCCATAGCTCACCATCTTGGTTGACGTCAAAAGTTCGAAATACGTGATCAGCGAAGACTTCCGGTTCAGAGTTTGGAAAAATTCTTTTAAAGATCCGAATAAATTCATCTCTGCAGAGAAATCTTGATGAAGTTTCCTTGAAAAATTTAAAAAGTGCATAGTTGCGCTTAAATTTTGTTGCTTTTAACGCTTTTTAATTTCGACGCAAAGTGTTGATTATTTATAACTGGTTGAAAACTGGAATGTTTTCGAAAGCGTAGAAAAATACAAAAAAAGCTTTTGAGAACGAATCAAAACTATATCTGTGTGTGGTTTCAAAGTCTTTGCTTTTACGAATGTCCTGTGACGTACTTGTCTGAATGTTTTGTACCAAGCGTTCAGTTCTTGGTCTTTGAAGTTTGTCATTCTCATCAGATCGGCGATGTCGTTTGGAGCGAGTCTGCTGTGATCTCCTCCCATTTCTTTCAGGATTTTGATTCAAAACTACAGTAGTCTACAGGAACGAAAACTATTGCAACAATTCCAGCATTCCAGGAAAGGAGGACAACATACGTCCGATGTCCGAACTTACGATTCTGCGCCAGTGACAAAACGGTCTTTGTTGAGAAAGCTTCGCTGTGGGAAGTTTGCTGAGAACACACAGTTTTTGAGAAAAAAAGTATATTTGAGTCATGCAAAATAAGGAATTTTAAACGAAAAAGTTCATTTTTAGTTGTTTAAAATTCTAAATTTGTGGTGAGTCTGTAATAATGTTGAAAAAGGATTTGCTTGAACCGAAAAAGTAAAATTCCAACAATTTTTTTCAAAAATTTCCACCTAAAATTCTGGTGGGTTTTGAGTAGGGCTGTGGAGCCGGAGCCGGATGATTGGAGTTAGAGCCGGAGCCAAAAACTTTTAGATGGTGGAGCCGAAGCCGAAGCCTGAAATTTAGGTTCCGGTTCCACATCCCTAGTTTGTGGGGAAAGCGAGTTGTGCAAACAATACAATGGTTTTCAGTTTGCAATGGATCAAATAAGTTTGGAGCCGGAACCAAAAACCTTCAGATGATGGAGCTGGAGCCTGAGCCTGAAATTTGAGTTCCGGCCCCACAGCCCTGATTCTGAGTTAGTATTGACTGGACTACTGGACTTTATGAATTCAAAATCAGGTTATCATGAAACGTTAATCTCACTACTTTTTACTGCAATTGCTAAGTTTTCCATAACTATTAAAAACGTTAGGTTTGCTGTAAGCTTTCGAGAAATCAGCCGAATGGGCCCTGTTTCAGTGGCCTAGCCAGCCCAGAAATTGGGGGGGCAAAATGTTTGATTTTAGGCGAATAACACTCAAAGGCGCAGCCAGGGGGGGGCTGAAGGGGCTCAATCCCCCCCCTTAGCAATCAGAATATTGAGGTTTATTTTCTTAGTTGTTCACCAACATTGTAAGTCGAGATCGGGTGCATTGCAAAATATTCTTCGGCAGTACCACAAGGCGTAGCAGCACATTTGTTATCAAACCAAGCGGTTATGAATTTTCGAGATTTGAGAAATATAGAAGTAGCTTTCTTCATTCCTGCGTGTTTTGTACAACCATATGTAACAAGAGCTGGTTGTACCATGCTCTGCTAGAGTGAAAACAAGGTATTAGCTAGATATCTGAACTAACAACAGTGTCGATTGATGTATACTTAATACGTCACAGAGCGGAGGCCTTTCTAATGTGCACACGTGGATGATATGCATCAGTTCTACCACTTCTGATGTTTTGAGTGAACTTTGTGATGCCTGATGTTTTGGAAACAAATCTGATGTTGTCTGAGCTGTTGTTTTTTTCCCAATTTTATATCCTTTCAGGATGAAGGTAGTTAGATTAATAATTTTTAAGTTTCTTTCATCAATCTCTCACCCAGTCCCGTCGCCACGGGGGGCTTTGG
>JGI24158J21664_10001855_pt1 | contig 24622 bp, 17 predicted proteins | sample Ectturendosymbi3_FD_21664 | JGI IMG/M metagenome (IMG submission 21664) | reverse complement strand
AAATGTGTTGGTTTTGTAGGTAAGTTCATGTTTTTAAATTGTACTTAATGCCTTATGCCCACTGCATTATGCATTCACTGTAACATATACACATTCGCTGTAACACAAGAATGCTTGCTGCAAGCCTTCAAGGTATGTCTTTGTTAAGTTCTATTAACTGCTGTTCGCCTAAATATTTTAAAGTGAATGTTTAAGCAAGACAATTCCAGTGTTGAAATCCACTTGCTTTTTTACTTGCAAAACTTTCTTCAGACTTCATAAACATTTTGTATGAGTGGTTTTTCCACTTTTTAAACTGAAAAGCTGAAATCAGCTTACATAACCTTTGCTAATCTGAGATAAAAACACACATGCATGAAAATCAGTTTAGATCAAATTTAATCGGATCTATATAGTTGTTAAATAAATAGCAAAGTATCAATTTTAGTTAGAATGGCCTTGCACTCATACCAATTTTGGTCATGAATCACACATGGAAATATCACATATATATATATATAATAATGCGTGTTGTTAAAATCTTTTGCAAAATCATGTTATTCCTGTCAGACCATCAGTGTTGATCATTGGTTGTTTTGATGCTTAGCTGTTATATTATACAGCCCCTATCATTTTCTTCCTTTTTAAGTATGCTTTTAACAATGAGTGTTTTGCCGCTATGTACATGAAAACCTTTTCAAGTGCAATTTTGAGTTACTTTGTTGTGTTATTATAGTGCACGGCACTAAGAAACTGGGGCAAAAATGAGTGAATTACATATAGTTATGTTGTAGTACCATGTTTTTAGTACTACAAATCATTTAGTTTGTTCCAATCTGACTGCAAAAGTATTATGATAGCTCCCAGCCCAACAACATCCATTTGAAATAAGCTACTCATTTGGACAATAGCCACCACCGACTCTAAATAATAGGCAAGAAGTGATTCTTGCGATTTTATGTGCAGTTTATATTATTCTATAAATATACAGACACTTGATACCATTCTCATTACAGCAATCAACATATTTTGCATGAGCAGTGGCAAGAGTTTCAACATATTAGAGAACAAGTGTTTCTTTTTTGCTGATAGGCCTTAAGAGAAAGATTGGAATCCAGGGGAACGGAATGTAGAGATAATATCGAAAAAAGAATGAAGACAGCTTCATCAGCTATTGCTTACAGTATGTTTGTTCGTATAGTTCTTATTTATCTGTTCAATTAGTACAGTCAAGATTAGCAACACGTTCTTTGGCCCTTGTTCTGAGACAAAAAGTATTGAGGTTTGTTTGATGATACCTAATGGTTTACTTAAAATTAAGAAGTTATGCATAATGCATATTGAGGGCTAGAATTTTTTCTGAGACATTTCGATAATTTATTTTGTGATAGTATTAAAACTTTCTGTAACACTGCTCACTAGTCTATTTTACGACTTCTGACTGAATTCAAAGTGCTGAACTGGCTGTGAGGAAAAAAGTACCCTTGCAGTTGTCGTATCTGCAAGAAGTTTACCGTCAACTTTTGATTTGCATCTAGGTAGAATTTGTGTACCTTTATCACAAATTCACACGTCTTATGTTTTCTTCTTGTGTGCAAGGACTGCAGCAAACAGTGTCAACAGACTTACCGGTACTAAAACAAATTATGGTTCTGCAACAGTAGCACCCCTTGTTGACTTGCCAGGATTTGACATAATTGTTACCTGGTTTGTTTCACAATATTTTAGGGCCTCAAACATGTTGCTTACTGGATAATTACGTCTGTCTCCCATTATCCCCCCTTTGATAAAATGGTACTTATTTACTGTCAAGGACTGAGGTAAGAATGTTTAGAGGCCTAATGAAGTTTTCAGGCAATCAGAGTGTTGATGTAAAGCAATTATGGATTTATTTGTAAGAGATGTGTCACATGTACCTGTAGACTTGGCCTAGTGGGATTTTTTAGTTCAGTTAAAGGCCCTGGGTTCAGTTCATAGGTCATAAATCTCTCAGTGATAAATGAAACACTGTGCAGGGGAATTAGACATTGCAACAGTAGATGAGTTTTGTGGAGGAGTTAAGCTGATGAATTTTATTCTCAAGGTAAAGAAGAAGGTGCTTACGACATTATTATTGTTAATGATGAACTTCAAAAAGCCTTCCAAGAATTAAGAAACTTCCTGGTTCAGGTAAGAAGTTTACGTAATCATTTGTACTGCTGTACATGTTCCACTCAAGCTTGTGGTGTGCAACTGTTTTATATTTTGTTAAATGTTTTCAAGGATGTCTGCGTACTTTATTGGTGCATGATGATATAAAAACTCATATATCTTAAAGTGTGCTGTGGTTTGTTTGCTGGCTGTGTAATCATGTTCTATGGCTGAAAACGATGAGGTGCTACAAATTGCTTAGATTTCAGCTAATGTATACACAGTGACCCCTCATACATTTCAGTGATAACTAATTTATCACACAGGTGTATGCATCGCATTGGATTGATTTAAGTGTGCTTGTTTTACTGTAGATGGTGTTGGTTTTTGGCAGTTTCCTGAGTGATTTGTTAGATGGCAAGGTAACAATTACTGCTTCAAACAAGTAAAGAATTATGGAAAAGTTCATAATTTTTGGGACATACAGTTTTTTGTAAAATCTTTTGTTGCTGGTTAACACCAGGTGCAAAGTTAGGCTAATTCTTCTGAAGAGCAGTTTCTCTCAGGTTAAATTTCAGTCATTCACATTGGTATGCTAAATGAAGAAAACTGAGTTCCAAAGGGTGCTGCAGCAAAAAAAGATTGGGAACCACTTTTTGAGTGATTCTACATTTATTGCATAATGAGCCAACAAAATTCAATGTATGTGACCAAAATATTGACTTCGGTTTGATGATAGCGGGTTTGTTGATAAATGCCTTTAAAAAAGCCACCCGAGTGTTTACTATTTAGATATTGGATGATTTCTTAAGCTGGGAAAACTGATCCAAATCCATTAAAATGTGTGGACAATTACAAATGAAATCGTCTGCATGAACATAAAATTGCAGTGGTTATGGCCCATGCTGTCATATATTTTCCGAGTTTATCTGATACATTTGGTTTGCCATATTTTTTGGACCATAAGGCACACTGGATTATATGGCGCAGTATCAAAAATTGAATGCTAACTGTTCCTTTTTCATACGCAAGGCACACTGGATTATAAGGCGCATCAAGCAAAGCAAATCTCAGATATCATACTTGAAGGTTTAATCTGTCACACATCCTAATGCTGGACATGAATAGAATAAACTAAACTTCATGCACATGTTTGATTTGGTGTGTACTAGAATCCTGCACGGGTTGAAATTTTTTGTCTGCTCCTGCCCCGCACCAGCAAAATTTAAAACTGCCCCGCAGGAGTTTGAGAAATTTTACCTGCAACCGCCCTGCAGACCAACCCGTGTCCGTACCGCACTTTTTCGTTCTCAAACCTGCACCTGTCTGAAAACTATTAAAAACTCATAACTAGGGCAAGTTTTTTGTTGCAATAAAATTGTGAGAAATACGCCATTAGTTTTAACAAAAGTTACAGTAAAAAGTTGCATTTGTGCACATGTGTTTCAAACAACAGTGATTTACTCAAGCAATTTATTTACATATAGTGCTCAATATTTCCAAACATTATCTGGTGAGAAATGGCAATCATTTGCCAACAGTTTGCATAGCGTGCTGTAACTTCACTCCACACTGCGTGAAGTTGCTTGGCAATTTAACAATTTGGCCTACAGTTCTGGACTGATGTTTGGCCAGGTCATTTCTACATTTGTTTTTAGGACACTATTCAGTTCATATATCGGTTATCAACAGGGACATAACTATACTGAAATAGTTCTAAGCATTTTATTTTTAAATGACAATTACATTTTGCACAATAGGCCTACTTGGTAGCAGTTGCATGTAAAAAAGAAAAAGGTTGCAATATAAAATTCCTGCAACCAGCCGAAAACATCGTACTGCGGTAAATTCAGCGTATTTCAGAAGCTGTAAAAAAGTTATAAAAACTTGCCCTACTCATAACACCTGAAGACAAGTCTAACAAGCTGCAAAATCAAGCCGGGCATTCTTTTCATGGCCAACCAAAACTTTTCCACAGATCTGATCTTTCGCAGTCAACAGATTCGAGGTGATAAAAAACACGTTTCAGTCGAGTTCTGACCAGCTGTGCATTAAATGTTGTCTCATCCATTTAGAAGGGCTGCTAGACTGACTTATTCCTCACCAAGTGCAACGGTAGCATTGGAAAATGGTTACTTGCCCACCACATGACAAGAGTCTGAGCTAATGTTTTGCAACAATGGGTTGTTACATCATAATGTAATAATTGCTGCAGGCCTACTGTCCTAAGCGCAATGCTGGCAAACAACTTCACTACATCCAAGTGCTTGTGATTTTTGAGCTAATTAAGTTCATGTGCTTTGGCTTAACACTCAGTTACCTGCACACAGAATTTCTCAACCCGCGCCTGCCCCGTACCCGCATCAAGTACAACCCGCACCTGCACGCATAGCAGTGCAGGTTCCCGCACCCATCCCGCAAATGCAGGTACCCGCAACCTGCCCGTGTTAACCCGCCCCGCGCAGGACTCTAGTGTGTGTAGTGTGTGCCAATGCAGTCTGGAATCTCATGGAGTAACAGGATCTGTGGTATGTGCTAGCTACTCTTGGAACCACATACCCTGCACATTGCAATTGTTGGTTTAGTGCGTAACACGATGGTCTGTTTACAAAGAATCGTAACTAGCGACGAAATAAATAGCACAGTTCACCACATAAAATTGGTTCTAGAATGAAAAACCACAACCAGATCCATACATTAGGTGCACCACATTACAAGGTGCACTTTTGATTTTTGCGAAAATTAAAGGATTTTAAGTGCGCCGTATGGTCTGAAAAATATGGTAGTTTGTTAAAACAGTTACATGGATAAATATGCCACCAGGATACCTGCTCCCTGGATTAGGTTATACAGCCATTGATACTGTTGCTACTGGCTTGTTTGGCAAGATCTTTCAACATTTAAAACGTACCATAACTATTATGCTTCCAAGAAAAATGCCTATGAAAAGGTTGGTGTATATTCCATGTGGGGAGGAAAATCCTATCACTGCAGCCAAAGTCCTCCTAAGTGTCAAAACACTAGGTGCTTGGAAGGGTTCAATGAAATCTGACCTAAAATACTCAAAGCCTTGAATCAAGAAGTTCTCTGACTGTCTCGTGTGTGTCAAGTCGCCTGGTGTTCTGGAAGGACACCAGAAGGTTGGCAAAGTAGGGTCACCTCCATGTACACAAAAAGGGACACAAGAGTGAATGCACCAACTGCAAGGGCATATCTCTCCTTAGACTCCCTTGAAAAGTGTATGCCAAGTGCCTTGAAAAAAGATGCCCTGAAATATAATTGAAGCAAACTGTATGATACCCAGTGTGGTCGCATGAAACATTGGCAAGGCAAGTTGTGCTGGCTACTCCCAGTGGAAAGCAGTCCAGAGGTCATCCAATGGTCAGGTGGTGTGATCACTCTCCAACCTGTCTCGGGAGCCAACAGAACTATCTGAGATTGCTGTTGACTGATGTATTTTGAGTCCTCCAAAGGCTGTTGGCCCCGTGACCTTCCCTAGAGGAAAAGCAGGCATGAAAATGAGTGATTGACAGTCATATTCATTTACAAATATAGTTGTAACATGCAGGTGTAATTTTGTATCCAAAATACCATATATTTTTTTACAAATGTTGTTCTGTTTTACAAGCTGACAATGAGGCATTTGGTCATATTTTGGAGTTTAACTTTGGCAGTGCAATAGCAATGCTGCTGTGAATATCTATCAGCAAAAAGAATAACTCTGTTTGAGTCTCCACATACTAACATCACCACATGATGGATAAAATCGATTTGTTGAATATGGTGCGTGTAGCTTGATTGCATGGTAATTTCCTTGGTGGTGATACACTTAGACATCATTATCAAAATGAAGTTGGGGTAGCCATAGCTCAGTGGTGTGGAGTGTTCACCTATCAATGGAGAGGTTGATTGTTTAATCCACAGCCATTGCATAAAACGCCATTGTACCCCTTGATCAAGAGCAATAACCTCAACTGCCCCAGCAAGAAGCAAATTCCAGGCTTCCACCTACTGACCACTACCTGTCACCCAAAATAATAAACAAAATGAAGTTGCTGGTCAGTAATAACTAGCGTTTTTTTTAACTAATTTACTTGAATGATCTCATGAAAGAAAGGTTTATAACATTCTGAAAAAAAGTCATCAAAACATTGCATTTAAAGTAAGGAGGACAGTAATTGAAAAATTTGAATGCCACGATTTAAATGGTTTGACCTGATTGCCTGAAATTACAGGGGATGTGAGGTTTCACAGGTATTTTTTAGCATTGTGTGATTAGTACAAACTCTGTGCTGTTGCAGCCCTCGTATATTTAAACTGTTGTCACATTTGGTAGGTGTCTGTGATAAAGGAATGTGGCCATTGCATATTGTACATTTTTTTGCATTATATTTAACCATTGTTTTGCACTGCCTACCCAGTTTTTAGCTCAAGATTAAACACTCCTTTTTCTGTGGCTTTTCTACAGGAACAGGAAATTTTGATGCAACATTGTAAGGAAGCATGAATGGGTAGTGGTAGTTACATGCAAGCTTCTGTGTCTGCCCACATGTACTGGATTTGCTGTCCTCTTCAGTGGCCAAATGTTGTCTTGTGCTGTGCAATAGCAGTGGGCATAAACTAGAAAATGTCCTGGGCTCTGTTTGAATGGACCATAGTATACATCTTTGCATTTTACTCAGTCGTGTTTTAAATGTTCAATCCTTAGTGTAAACACTTCCCTGCTTACGAGATGAAGCCAGAAATGGGTGACATATTTTATAGCTTAACTCTGTAAAAAAGTACAGAAACTGTTGTTCTATTTCAGTGCTGTGACAATTGTGTAGCCTCGTTATTTTGTTACTTGTGTGTTTCATCCTCATAGCTCCCTGTACTAGCCATTAACCAACCACCCTGTTATATATCTTTACAGTTGTGATTGAGGTGCTGTTGTCTGCCCTTTTAGTAATTCTTAATTTTCAAGCTGGTGTGAAATGTTGGTGGTTTCATAATATTGCAGCAATGCATGATTGTGCTTCTTTGTTCCTGCCATGTTAAATGAGGTCATGTACAGGACATCATGCAATATAAATTTTTTCACTGAAATTGTAAATATTGTTTGTGTGGCATCACTCATCAGGTACCCTAACTAAACAATGTGATAATGGTTGTTTGTAGTGATTGCAAAATTGTATGTCTCTCTTTGCTAGTAAACAGGTACTGCTGAAGCAAATGAAGGTTTGGTGGTGTGGTGCAAAGTAATAATTTCTTTTGTGAGCTCGTTCATTGTTTTTGTTACACTTTCGTACATGAAACAATTATGGTGCTGAATTTCTGATACTGAATTATTGTTTTGGTTGGGATTTAACACATGTATATTTATGCTCTATTGCACTGGAAAAAATCATTGTTAATTTCATTGATAAAACTCCATATTTTTATAGAATAAAGATTCAGTTTTTGCAACATTTTGCATGTGTAAAATCATTTTTTTAAACCAGAATGGTAACATGTGTGTATTTTTCATGCAATTACCATAGTTGCTAAAAGTTGCCCTATGAGTATCAAAACAAGGAACTGAACTTAATTACTACATTTCTTCATTAAGTGGTTGTAATTCTGGTTCTGAACCCTATTTGTTGCATACCATGCCATTCTACTGCCCAACCTTAATTCCTGTGCTTCAATAAACAAATGCATGAAGTCCTCTGTGTGATCAAATGTACATATCATTCTGGCAGTGATTGTTATAGATTTTTAGTCTCACAAGTGATTAAAAACCTGTAACATATGTTGTATCATACTGTAATAGATGTTGAGATATTCACATGGCTTCTACACTAAGACACTACTGAAGATTTTCTTGAAGCTGCAAAGCACTGATGTAACTAAATCATTGTGTTTTTTGAACAGTGAACTGCTTGTTTTGTGAAATTTTGAACTGCAAACTAACATGTTTGATTATGTTATTTTGCGTGATGTTACTCAGGTATTTTTTATGAAAAATAGTGTGGTAGAAAGTTTGCAGTGTATTAATATGGATTGTAGTAAAATTCGATGAAAGTTACTCGACAAGTGTCTGTATCACAGCAGTTAATGATTGCATTTGCATCTGACATTTTATTTAATTGAACCTGTGCAATATATAGAAGCTTCCTGGTTTGGGTAACTGCACAAAACCCAATTTCTTCTGGACATATATCAAACTATTGCAAAACATTGCTAGTGGAGATAGTAAAAGCAGTTTCCTTATTATTGCCAGTACTTAATTTCACCATTTCTTGGCAGCATTTAATGTGAAACGTTCTTCACTGCCACAATTATATAGAAAGTTTGTAACATTTGATTTTCTACCCAATCATCATTATCTTCCATCCTGAACTTGATGGATATGATGGTCTTAATTTTTAATAATACTATGGCTGAAACTTTTGTGTAAAAACAAGTTTATAGATTTGTGCAACTTAATGTTAAAAATTAGACAAGCCACTTTCATCTGGAGTTTTAGGATTAAGGATAAGTAAAATGCCTGTATGTTTCTGTTTGCACAAAGTGATAAAAGTGCCAAAAACTGTGACATTTAGCAGGTGATGGCATGGTTTTCCAAAGAGTTGTACTTTAAGCGCAAAGTTCATTTCACTTACAAATGTTACGAAAGGAGAGGTTGCAGCAAGTTTGACCAAATTTTTTGCAAACCTTATGCTTATCCATTGCCAAATTTGAAATATGTTGCTTTTTAATGGCTTTGATGTTAACAACAACTTTCCTGTTTGCATTTGGTAGATTAATTTTTACCATATTCAGTGTGATGCTGAATATCAATAAAAGTACTCTTTTCTTGAAAAGTTTATATCTGAATGGTTGATGTGATTCAGGAACGCTGTTATAACATACAGAACCAACAAAATGTTGTAAAATTCAGGAGAAATTTTTTATCTTTTAATTGGATCAGATACCGTAAGAAATTAGGCACTGTAGAATTAGCACATCATTTTTCATGCAACCATTTTTTGTTTCAGGCAGTGGTAAAGTGCAGTGTCTCCATTCATTTTCAGGTGGTGCTTGACACTGATGATTAAATTTCAGAGCAGATCTTATTACTGGTAATATGTGTACTCAGGGGTTGTATTGAAGTATGTATGTTAGAGAAGGTCAAAGTTAAACCGCAACTGAAATGACCGTCGTGTTTTAATCTGTAATGGCAGCTAGATTTGTCAAAAGATTCACTGATTTTCAGTAGTAGAAGGCTGTCAAGAGCAGGGTTCATTTGCACAGCATAATGTACCTAGTTTCTTATGGAACTTCCAGAGAGAGACTGCAGGGACATTTTGTCTGCAATATTGGTAGTGCAAATTGTGCAATTCTTTTGTAGATATTATTACTATTCAGTGTAAAATGTCATGCATGATGCCATTTGTGTTTGTCACATCCTTTTTGTTTATTTCAAAATGTTATATGGGTGAATCAGTGTGATTGAAGCAGCCCATTATTGTCAGCATTTGTTCTACTCTGTTTAAAATCAATAAATTCGTTATGTTCATGACCTGTGGTTCATCACATAAGAGCAGTGAGGGTGATTTCAAGGACAGCTGGCAGTACAGTACAATGCGGGATTAGCAGTAATCTGTATTGATTGTACTTGATAATGCAATGACATTGCTATGCGTTGGGATTTGGTCCATGCCCAGTTGTGTTTGCAATTAATCATAACAGCTTTTACATTAATCCTACTGCTCATGAGCTCCTGTGATGAAGGTCACTTTCACATTTTCAGTTGAGTTTGCTCGGTTGGAATCAATGCAACCACTGGGTTATGATTTTGGTGGAATATGTTTTTGGGTAAATATAGCATTGTGGGTGTTCGCACACTTTTAGAAAACAGCCTGTATTCGTTGTTGATTGTAAATTTACATCTTAGGTTGGGTATGGGGGCGGAGCCAGACATTTTCATTTGGGGGGGCCACTGGAGGAGCCAGTTTTGCAACAAGGGGAGCTGTCAATGTTTTGTGTAGGACTTTCAGAAAGAGACCTTAAAAAATTTGGGGGGCCAGGCAAAATTTTGGGGGGCAGTGACCCCCTGGCACCCCCCTAGCTCCGCCCCTGGTATGCCGTGCAGACTAACAAGAAATTGAAAACTTGGAGTAGTTTTGCCTGATGCAGGTTATAAGGAATGTACTATAGAAGCTGCTGATCTATTAAAAGGTGTATGCCTGTGTGAAGTCTTGCCGTTTTATGTGATGACTTCTCACTGAAACACCAACGGTCTGTACAGCCATATCAAAAAACGAATGTGTACTGTAGTTTGAGCCATCTGGTGTTGTCTATTCACACTTCTCTTATACATTGGTATGAACTGCCTTCTTTGTTTGATGTGTGTCGCATAAGCGCAGTAATGTGTTCGTAACAGTTTGCTATTAGTTTCTGTCTTGAAAATGAAGGTGCGGCTCTTATACGAATGCAGTGAAATACAGATGACTCTTTCAAGGATGAGACGTGTTCATTTGAAAAGGTCAAGCGATTGAACTTTGAAATGACAAATTTGAATGCCACTGACTTCCTTGATAACACGGGTCAGTTAGCATTGGCAGTGCGCCGAGCGCTGGCGACGCAATAGCTTTAAATTAAAAAATTGCAATGATTTTCCGTTGTGCTGTTGTTAGGCATGAAGAACGAAGCGAATCCATAATTTATTTTTCAAATACCTAAAGCTTCGACATGGTTAATTGTGTGTTGTACCTCGTCTGATAGGGGCTACGATGTTAGTTGTGCATTTGATATTTTTGTTGTATGGTTACAGGGTAGGAATTGTGTTTTCCTTCTGTGGCCATTACGCACTACAAAGACTTTGGCCGTTGCTATAAAAACATTCTCACTGTTGCACGTTTGCGCAGATTGTTAGCCTTTTGTGTTAAATTTACCTTTTGCATTTTTCATCAGCGTTTCGAGGTGCTTTCTTCGCTCGAAGCATATGCTCTGCCTCCCAAGACTGAAAATAGGAAAGAAAAATCAGAACGGAGTCCAGAAAGCAAGAGCGTCACGGAAATACCGTTGAGTCCTATCGTCCTAAAAAGTGATACCTTAAGCGGCATCCCAGCCGTTGTCAATGTTGATCCTGCGGTTAATATGAATGACGCTGCAGTTGTGACCAGTGAGAATTTGAATGGAGCGTTGGTAATCACTGAACGATCGTCTTCCGTTATAGAGCTGCAATCTGATCAGTCGGGACATTCTGCTTTTTGTGGTCAACTGCATTGGAAGTCATGCATTATAGCTTGACCCATCGCTTCTTTTTTGGTTTTCGATGTTGCGGCGCTTGGTGGCTTTAAAATGTTTTTTTTTTCATAAACACGTTGCCATTCATCCTTAACGCGCCACAATGTTTCCACGGATAGAATTAATCTTTTCCGAGTATATTTGCATTCCACGTCATGTTGTACACTGCTGGAGAAGATATGCTGTATGCATAATCCACAGTTACGTTTCTTATGCAAGTCGCGCGCTTCACCTTGTCTGCTTTGTTTGGAATCATGCCAATCCATCCACTGTTGCATGCGCGGTACTTATTGGTTACGAACCTCTCCAGCTCCACTGAACGGTGTAGGCCCAGCGCCGTGTAGTTTAAAAATTATTTGATCGATCGAGGTATTTGATTTTGTTCAATATCATACTCTATGAAGTTCATTTTTCACCTACGCAAGCGACAGAAACTGATTCCACCTGTTGGATCTTTGTCGCTTGACCCGATCCACTGCACTCCGACGCATTCGAGTTATCGACGTGGTTCCCATTCTCGCTGTGCTCCATCTGAAACGACCTTATTTTACGAAAAACCGTGTCGAGACTTAGTGTTTAGTGCTAAAGGTTAATGTTAATATTTCAACATGGAGGCAACCAGACGCAAGTGCAATTTTGGACATGCAATGAAGCGTTGTAGGTGCGTGGGGGAGATGTGTTTCAAATGTGAATTGGCGCACCAATGCCTTTCGTCCTTTTAATTTCTCTCTTTTGTTTAAACTCAGTTAAAATATTTTGTATGTGTAAGCTTTGGTATTTGTTCAAGGGAATAATGAACCTAAACAGCGTGAAGTTTCAATGTGACTTTGTCTATAGCCATTGCCCATATGATCCCATACCTAGGACGTAACTTCCAGTAGTAGCATGCACCGTTAATGCTTGTTTTGCGATTATCGTACTGCTTGGAATGATGTTCGTTGACCAAAGTCGTAGCGCATCTCCCCGGATCTGCGTGCTCACCATGGTTGGGTAGCGTGCTGCGTAAGTGTAACCCAGTGTTTTTCGACCGGGGTTGCGCGGAACCTCTGGCTTCAGCGAGTGGCTGCCAGGGGTTCCGCCGAAACAGACAGAAATTGCCTGGTCGAAATTCGCAACCAGTTCTATGCGAGACAGACGTTCGGATCATTACATAGGGTTCCACGAGTAACGCAAAGATTTGCGTAAACATCGTGGCGTCATGCAGACGGGCTGTTTTTTCAACGGTATATGTTGTGCTAGATATAAACGTTGTTTGATGTTGAATGTGCGAAACTCATACGCTGATAGGTTTATTAGTTGATCTCCCGCATTAACTAATAATGTTGCGACGATCTTCGTTGAAGCCTTAAGTCTATGTTGATGATCTCCTTACGTGGGTTTCAACTTTGCGTGGATGCAACGACTGAACGAGTTAACGAAATACTGTGATAATGTTTGTAGTGTACCACGTTTTTTAAGACTTGACTGAAACGTTTAGTTGATGTAAGTGTATCTCTGCAGTTCTATTACGGGCTGCCGTGCTCTAATCTGAAAAAAGGAGAAAAAAATCAAACAGTCTTGTTTACGTTTTTATTCTGTGTGCATTTGATTTGTTCTTAAGTGCCCTGAGTTTATGTCCATTTTCCACTTTTCGCGTAATCGATTTGCAGTGGTAAATTTCAATGCAGACTTTAACTACTACTACTCGGCACTTACTGTTTTTAAACATATTTCAGGTGTTTTTTGGTTTCGAAGTCATTAAAACTGCTCACGAATTCTGTGTTTTTTTCTTGCATAGTGAGTAATTTACAGTTTATTTGTAGTTCGGTCGTGTATACACCACTTGACAACCTACAACAAAAGTGAAGTGCTGTTGTTGGGGTAAAACCATTTTGTTTTATCTTTCTCGACTCTACTCTTGTATGTGACGTTATATGCAATAAGACACCAGCCTGAAGCACTTCTACGCATACCCAGAAAGATGTATGGTTAATTGATCGTTGAAAGGAAAACTTTCAATTCAATTTCGGCAGTTTCTCTATTGAGCAAGTGCCGAGTATAGCATGCAGACGCGTCGCCACTGAAGGGCTAAGCTTCCCAAAAGGAAAAACAAGCCTCGATTTTCCACAAAACCACAACAGCACATTATGTTCATAACTGCTGTGCAGTTTGAGCCTTGATATCCTCATATTTGATTCGTGAGCTCTCGCCCAGCTTGAAATCCTCGCTGAGACTTGGGCTGGCGACGGTTTTGTTAAAATTAAAAAGAAACGACTCCACTTTGCGCTTTTGAAAAATTTGCAAGGACCTAAGCAGAACCTCACGGTACAGTATTACTAAATTTATTGCGGTTACGTGACGTTGTTCTTAAAATTTTGCATATCACTAAATAAACTTTAAGTCAGAAAAACTTCATTTTGTTCTGTTTTTCTCCTGTTTGCATTTATGTCAATCATGATACTTTCACTCCCTTCATTTTCATTTCTGCCACTGTCGGTGTGTGATGTGTTCATTGCTATCGCGCGGACTTCTAATTTTCTGTGTGTTGGTACTGGACATTCAAAAGATACACCTTGTGAGTTGCGAATTAACGTTGTGGTCCTCATTGCACGGAACTTTTCGTTGTTTGTCTATTTGCATGTTAGACTTCGGTGCGTGTTTGCGTACTTTTGTAATAGCGTGCCGCGTTTCATACAACTGTTCTCTGAAGCATTAGCAAGCGATCGATAGTCGTGGATGTAATGCGCGTGAAGGTCGAGAACATGTTTCTCTGAAACAGATTTTTTTAACTGATACCATATCAACTTCGAAAATCATAAGCGAGAGATTAGCAGCTAGGGCTGGGTCATAGAGTAGGAGCAGGCAAATTTTTGGGTGTGCGAAGGATGTTTCGCCCGAATTTCTCCCCAAACTTTCCCAAAAAAATTTTTTTCTGCCGCAAATTTTCTGTAGCGGTTATCTGCTCATTATCAACTCTCACGAACTCTGTAAAACAAGACTTTTTAATTTTTTTGGAGGTCAAAAATGTTTTGGGTTGAAAAAAGTCGCACTTTATTCCTTTATTTAGTCAGACTCACTGATGAGATCACTCAATAGGAAATAAAGGCGTCGAAACTTCTGTGCCCAAAATTTCAGGGATTTTGCCCTAATATTCGACAAATCAAAACTTTTCCGGATGCGCTGGCACCCCCAGCTCCTACACAGCTGGTCTGGGGTTAATTTATTGTTTAAATCGGGTTCTCAACCTCTTCAAACATGTGGCCCAATTGATAAACAGAGGGTCCATGGCCCACCGACTCTCCAACTTCTGCAGAAATAAAAACAACTAAAACCATTTAGTAGCACAACGTGCGCTACAATCATTTCGAAGGCTGAGCCTGTTCGCTCAGAAGCAACCCACGTTTTCAATTGAAGGTTCATCTTGCAAAACCTATTCAATTTAAATATTAAAAGGTCGTGGCCCATAAATTCTTCCGGGGTCCATGGCCCACAGGTTGATAAACCCTGGTTTAAATATTAATTTCTGAAAGATTACTCAAATAATTCAAAAAAATCAGGAAAATCAACATACACAAAACATTCAAACACATGAAAATCATTGCAATTTTATAATCACATAATGGGTGGTTTGTATCTGTTGGTCGCGATTCCTAATGGAATGAGCTTATAGCTCCAAATCGTAAACACGATGACAATCAGCAATTGTGACTCAAAGCGCTCTTTCGCATCACTGGTTTACTGTATTTTACGTGTGATGATGCATGTCATGTATGATATTGCGTTAGTAGCAACAAACGTGGCTTCTCGGAAAGAAGTTTACTTGAAATATCAAGTAATCGCTACAATTAAGTAATTACTTACTCGGACCCAGCGCCCAACAGCATCGAAAGTGCTCATGATAAAATTGCCACTCTCGGGAAGACATTTCATGCTTGTAATTCTAAGTCAGGAGTTGGCTACTTAGCATGTTGTATTGGCGACTCACTGCCTGCGATGAGTGAGTTTCCGAAAGAGGAAGTTGCACGCCTACGGGCAGTGTTGCCAATGTGGTGGATTCACCACTAAGCGGCGAATCGTCAGCGCCAGCGGCAAAAAAGTTAGCAGAAAAAACTAGCGGCAAATGGCAGTGCATCTGGCGGAATTTCCCATTGTCTTCCGCCGCGGACAATGCACTGTTTCAACTTCGTTACTCGTTCGAGTTCACATCATCTTATGAGCAGTTTTCAATCTACTGCTATAGGGGTGGGCAAATAGCGGCCCGCATGTGGCCTGCCACAGCCTTTTCAGCAGCCCGCAGAAGCATACAGGAAAATCTTCAAATCTGAAATATCCTCCAACTGATCACAGTAGCCTAAACGTACCTTAACCGACGTTAAAGAGGCTAACTCCATCCGAAACTTCTATTTCAATTGGAAGATAAGGCCCTCCGCTGTACGCGGCTTTCTCAAAGTGGTCCCTCTTCGAAATTAATCGCCCAGCTAGGCCGAACTCACTAGATCTCGGATTGATTTGTTTCATGTGACTCAGCTAATAAGCTGAAACTGTACGAAGAGCTATCGCGCAATAAGGAAATTGATCGGTGAATATTGGAATCAATGAAAACACAATGGCTAAATAACATAATTTTGAACAGCGTCATACAGGATTGGTGAAAGACCGGTTGTTCTGCAGCCATTCGAAAATAACATAATTTTGAAGTGTCATTGCGTTCATATAGGATTGGTGAAAGACCGGTTGTTGAGCAGCCATTCGAATGTCTAGTCATCCAGAACCGTCAGGCAACGCACTCCACAGAGAGTGCGATTGATTGGGCAGTGAAAGACAACATAGTCAACGGTCTGTTCTGCGCCACCCTCACAAGCCGCGGAAGGGGCCATACCCCGTTTGTGTAAGCAGGAGGGGAAACGTCCGACCCCGGTGCGTTCTGCTTTTTCACATCAATAATACTGTATTCACCTTATGAATTCCCGAACCGAATGGTGCATTACAGATACCATCAACATTATGAAAGCTTCATGACGCCAGAGGCATACGATTAGCCTACGTCTTTATGTACAAACTACAGCGCACAGCATTGTGGCACCTTATTCTTCACGGCGATGATTGCTGATTTGCGGAAATGTTGAGAAAAAGTAATTATTATTCGCAGGCGTACAGAAAGCCATGTGAAAGTACTGAGGAATGAGCTGAAAAACTGGCAATGTATTGGCTTTTGAATCATGTTTATTTTAACGACGACGAGCGGCAGGAGGGAGCCTGAAGATACTCTTCGTCGCGTCATATCTGGCGAACCAGCTCACAACGAACAGTTAACGAAAGATTGCAAAACATACACGACAAGCAACAAAAGATTGCAAGCACGTAATAGACGGGTTGGTAACAGGCAAGCATAAGACAAAATTATATAACGAGGAAATAACGTGAACGAAAAATTAATTACAGAATGATAAAGGAACTACCATCGAAGTCCAAGGTGTTATGGCGAGGTAAAATGGTTGGTGCATTCGAGATATTCGGAGACAGCTTTTAATATATATATATTAGTTATGGGTTTAGGATTAAGCGAAGGATGTCCAAACAGCAGAAGTTACAACGGTCTTGAATGATCGTATAAATAACCGTAGGTGCTTTTGGTGATGTTGCAATTGAACTGCCTGGCTCTTGGAGCAACCTTCAAAATTATAAACTTTTCTTTCATTTTAGAGAGCTTTACCACAATTGGTGAATCAGTAGCCTATGTGCAGGCCATATGCGTAATGCGTAGCCAGGGGGGACCAAAGGAGCCATGCCCTCCCCCCCAATTTTTAGAAAATATAGTCATTTTGTGCTTTGAGAGGCGTTTTTCTAAACAAAATAGTGCTATTCGCCTAAAATCAAGCATTTTGGCCCACCCCAAATTTTTTGGCCCCCACCAAATTTTTGGCCTGGCTACGCCACTGGTGCAGGCTACTGTTAGTTGAAGAATGCGTAGCATCGACACGTCTTACCAAGCAATGAACATTTGCAAAATGTATTCTGTCAATTCAGATTGAGGAATTTTGAGATCTTTTATTAAAAATGAACTCACAACACCTTCACCATCAGGGTTTTCGCTGTTTGAGCTTATCTTTAAACCATGAAAGAGAACACTGAATTATTTTGACCGCAATTCGCTCAAAATGACAGACTTACGTTTTTCTTCTTTAAAACTGGCTATTTCTTCTCGAAGTTGTGTAAGATCGGTTTCCACGGTGGAAATTTTCTCATGAGCATTTTCTAGACTAGTTTCTGATACGCAAAGGCGCTGTTTAAAGTCATTTTCTATCAGTGTTAATCGGTCGGCGAGGATCTTTTTAGCTGATTGAATGAGCTTGTAAAGATCGAGAAGAGACGGTCCCTCACCTCACCAGGAACTTGACTACGCAAACGCTGGATATAAGACTCAGGCGCGGGATCCCTCTGAGCAGTTGTGTTATGATGTTATCGTGCTCAGTCAACCGTGCTACGACTTTTTGATGAAGATGTTTTAACAAAATTACTACAGGAATATCAAAGCAGACGACAAATCACTGGATCCTGCTCAGAAAATTGTGTCCGTGTCGACGGAGGTAAATCACAACCGTTCCGCTTTGGTGTTGGACTCCAACAATGGTGTGTGCTGTCACCACTCTTCTGTCTATATCAGGGTTCTCCACACAACGGCTCGCGGGCCAAATCCGATCTGTGAAGCCATTTCACCCGGCCGCAATACATTTTGCCAATAATGAAAAAATAATGGATTTACGAAAAATGTGTTGGCTTGGTAGAATGTAACATATCCCAAAAAATTAACATTACGCAAGATGTTTGGCTCTCGAACTGTTTTGTAATAGCTTATGTTGTCCTGTCTCAAACATTTGGGAGAGCCCTGGTCTATATAAATTGGATAGACAGTCATAGACGCGTCGACGAGGGTGCCACTGTTGGGAGCTGCAGGATGAACCGTTTGCTTTTTGCGGACGAATTGGTATTGCATGCGTGGATCTTCTCAGCAGGGTCTTCAGCACGCATTTGATCGATTTTCTGCTGCGTGTGACCAAGCAGGAACGAAAATCAGCACTAAAAATTGAGGTATTGTGTTTCTCAAGACGCCCAAGGCAGTGTATTCTGCACGTGAGCGAAGATCACTGCAGCAGGTGGAGACGTTGAAGTACCTTGGGTAGTACTGTATTCACGAGTGACGGAAGTCGGAACAAAGAGATTGATGCACGTATTAGTAAAGCTAACATACTTCTGCGCAGGAGCGGAAGCAGGTAGTATGTTTAGGGGTGGGGGCGATTTCAGTAATATTTGGCATTCAAGTCTCATTACGGGTTCACTACTGTAAGAGAGATGAAGTATACTTCACAACACTGCTGTGAGAAAACAACGGATGACAGAATGGGCTTATATCGCGAATGTTGTTTTCCTAATTGTAAAAAATTATGGTGAATGAAGATACTTTCGTAGATTTTAGGGGGGAGATCGCCCCCCCCCCTTGATCCGCCCCTGGTTCTGCGTGAACTTTATTGCTCGGTGGTGACAAAATGGGTGCTTTCAAAGACCGCAAACCTTTCAGCTTTTAAATTGGTCATTGTTCTGATCCTCACCTGTGGTCATGAATCTTAGGTGACGACTGAAAGCATACTAACAAAAGAACAGACGGCAGAGCAGTGGCTACTCTAGAATGAAAAAAGTGGGAGGCCACTGCGGGGATAAGGAAAAAAGCAGGGGGGCAACATAAATGTCTCTCCTGCATGGTGATTTTCCGTTGTACTGATTGATTTGCTATGATTAACATCGATTAAACCCAACATAGGCTTGTGAATATCGCCAGAACCGTCGCCAGAAAGTCTTCAATCGGGGGCTTTACATTTGTGCAGGGTTGCTTGACATTCCAAAATTGACAAAAACTCCACTGATTTACAGTGTTGCATATTTCAGTTTAGGATTCTTGGAGCTTTGTTTTGGGGCGCTAAGCCCACCAAATCCCCCCGTGGCGACGGGACTGAATATCGTTAAATATGACCTAGCGTTGTTATTCACCAGAGACACCTAAGCACCAGGACCTACGAGAGGGGGTACGAGAGATACATTGTACCCGGGCTCGGGAGGATGAAAGCAACCACGCTAAGATTTTCTGTAATCAAACACAAATTGATGGTCACTTTCTCCATCTGCAGCGCTGGCAGTTTAGCCAGTTCCCCTATTAAACTTTGACAAATCCAAAATGAGATCCTTAGACAAAATCTTGCCCAAGCGTTTGGCTAGTGTATTTGTTTTTATTGTCATCTTCCTTTACGTTGCAATGATTTGTGACTATTACCTTACACACATCAAATGACGTTGAGCAGTTATGTAAAGCGTTATATCGTTGATAGATTCCACACGGTAAAACTGTAATAGCCGCATGTAAGAAGTGCTGTTGCATCGCACAGAAGCTCAGGTGGTTAACAAGAAACAGCGCCGCATTTTACTGCCAGAAGATGCATCGATCAGAGGCCCGTCAAATTCTAGAAAAAACCTGTTCCTTGCCGAAGTTGTCCAATCTGTGTGATACACAACAGTCAGCAGCATGAAGTCAAATTCGGTTCCCTACCGTTTGTAAGGTACGCTCACTAACATTTCACACATTTTCATAATACAGTAAGCCTCGGTTAATCCGGATTCGATTTGACCGACTATTTTAACCGGTTTAGGCGAAGACCCGGATTAACAGAAAACGGCTGTTTCTAGCCTGACGTCATTTAAATAATGAGATATCAGTGAACATCACTTCGACTGAACACATTTACGACCCAACAGCAGACTTTTACAGAAGCAGAAGGAATTTACTGATGTATTTACAATGGCACATCAGACTGCCATATCCAGGCAGTTATGAACAATCCCAAGTTCATAATTTTAGGTTACTTGGCTGCTAATTAATCTGGGTTTTTGGACTGACGCAGAGATTTCTGCGACTGGTCCGTAAACAGTCACTGCTCTATTTGGAAGGTAATGCCCTTCAGATATTTTACCGAGTGCAATACACTCAAGGGATAATGCTCTACACACACACACTCAACACTGATCAACGCATTGAAACCGTGGTGCGTCGGCGTACCTCGAGGGTTCAACGGGTATGCTATGCCCGTGTGTGACGCAATAATCGTCTCTAAGATCAGTGGAAGTCGAAAAGATGCGCGAAGTTGCGGTCTATGTTGTCATAATTCTAAATGTTCGTTGGTGATCGCGAGCACTTTTGTGTTGCGTTTGAAAACTGCCGATCTTTTCTAGAGACCAGTCATGCCCTTTTAAGAAGAAAACAACGTGGACGTGCAGAAAAATCCAGATTACGAGATGTGAAAAGAGCAGATTTTATCCGGTATAGGCGAAGATCCGGATTAAAAAATCCGGATAAACCGAAGACTTTTGCAAAGAAAAACGTTAGAAATCATTCGTACCACCAGTTTCAGCCGGGATAAGCGAAGATCCGGATTAACCGAGGTTTACTGTAATTGCACAAACATATACAAGGTTGTTTCAAGTAATTGCAAGTATTAAGCACTGTCATTAAGTAACTTGTATTCAGGACTCTCACAAATGCAACTCCAAAAATCCCAGGAACAGCGCCAAAATATTCCTATTTTACATTAAAAAAATACCAAAATCTGCAGTGGTGCAGCATAAAATCGGAGCGCCATTAGAAGTGTTAAAAATACAACCAAACATGATTTGCAAAACAAACTGAAATGATTCATTTTAAACATTTTCAAACTTTTCCGAAAATCCCCAAATCGGGTCAAAAGTTTTCTAGTACTGTGCACGTTTGCCTAGTATAAAAACTGCCATTGAAGAGTTATTGACAATAAGTTACCTGCTAAATCGAAGCATGATGCAAATGGCTCATTATCTTATTTATAGTCATTTGTTTGTGCATGTATGTCAGCTGCAGGCCCGTAACCAGGGGGGCGAAGCCCCCCTAGAAACTTTTTGCCCCCTGGAAAAATGTGTTGGTCATAGTTTAAAACTATTTGACACAGTTCAAAAAATTCGGGCCCCTCTCAAAAAACTCTTCGTCCCTCCTAGTGTCCCAAGCTGGTTACGGGCCTGGTCAGCTGTATGGTTCAAAATTCTAAGCAGAATAGACATCTGTATGAAAGTTATTCATGTCATGCAAGGAACAGTGAATACAGAAGTTGCTAACATTCAAGAAATTTTAAAGGATTTAGATGAATTGCGAAACAATTGGCAAGCTGTGTGGAATGAAGTAACTACAGTTGCATCTAACCTTGGCATTGAGATTAAGCTTCCTCCTGGAGAAAGTTCAGCTCCATAGGTTGCGGAAACGGGGGCCGCATGGGCCTAGGCCTCCCCACTTAAATTTCTGGGGGGTGGCCCCACTGGCCCCCCACTTTTGCATTTTGAATTTTTCCTAAATTTGTTTAAGTAACACAATTGGTATTGGGTCCATTATTAAAGTAAATTCTTTATTGAAAAAAATGTTGCAGAATTTCGGCAGTATTTTATCAATATTACTTGTAATTTGGCAGGATTTCGTAAATGTTCGGCAGAATGAATACACCGTTCACAGTCTGTCAACCTACTATGGCTTGCATAGTGCTTACCGCATTGGCGTTGTTGAACAGTGTTGCCAGATGCTTTAATACAACACATTTTTTTGCAAAAATAGTGTAATTTTACATGTTTTTGTGCATGGACGTCGGAAGGATTTTTATCCATAAGGGCACTAGTGGATTTTTCCAAAAGTTTTTCTAGGGGGGCCAAAAGTGGTGAAATTTGTTTTTTACCACTCAAAACTAAGAAAACAGCCTTTTTTGTTAAATTTGCGAATTACTGCCCCCTTCCGACACCCATGCTTGTGTGTAGGAAAACGTTGGTGCCACACCATTAAAATTGGGGTAATTTCAAGCGTTTTACACCATTCTAAATAGTGAAATTTCGCTGAATTTTATACACAAAATGAAATGTTTGACAGATCAATTTCAATTGTGTTTTTGTTTTTGCATTGGCAACACCAAGAGCTATGTTTATTTCTGCATTGGCAACACAGTTGGCATCCTTACAGAATACAGACAACTTGCTAGTTGCTACATATGCTTTGTCTTGTGATTGCATTCTGGTATCTAATGCAATTATAGAATGGGTATTCAGTCATGTTACTTCTATGTTCAAGATATGGAAAAGTTGTGATTTTGAATGTGTTTAAAACAGGTATCAATGCTGTGTCACTTTTGCCCGTTTTTTAAGCTGTGTAATCGGTGTTTTTAGCAGCCCAGTGGCGACTCCAGCATACGGGCTCATCGGGCTTCGCACAAGTCTTCGAATACGATTTATACAGAACGCAAGCTTGCTTGCTTTGTATATTTGTGCAACCACCCACGGTCCCACTTCAACTAAGTTGTTAACTCGGGCTCTTATTTGGGGGCCTTGTCACTGTTCATATATTTTCGTTCTATGTCTGACTTTTCCCGTTCATGTTGCAGGTGACCTGAATAAAAAATATCTTTCGTAGTAGGCGTTCTCTCCACTTCGTCCGCTCGCGCTTTACTCGGGCTCATCCATTACAGCCCGAGCTGCCCTAAGTAATCAAGTATTTTTAACATAATTTATATCGGGCTGAATGTTTTTTGAAGCAATGGTTTTGTATAGAACAGGGGTGGGGAACCTGCGGCCCGCGTTAACATTTGATATGGCCCGAATCAGAATTTTCGTTACCCAATTTGGAGTAGGCTACAAGATCACGTCAAAACGAAACTCCACGATAAGCAGGTACTTAGACAGTAAGCCAGAAGCCTCTATCCCTTGATAGTATGTCATATGAAGCCTCTATCCATCGCCGTAAGATAAAGGTACAATTTTAGGATAAAATAAATTGTTATTGGCGGTCCGCCAGAAATAATGAACAATTTATGTGGCCCGTGAAAGTAAATAGATTCCCCACCCCTGGTATAGAACATTGGATTGAAGCCCAATCCAGTGGACAGTTCCCATTTCGATAATCATTTCAAACGAACGATAAATTGTCCAGCAACTCGGGCTATAATGGTTGAGTCTAGTACACAGCACGACTGTGGAGCCGAGTCCCGGAGCCGAAGCAATTTTGGACGGCTGGAGCCGGAGCCAAAAACCTTTAGATGATGGAGCCGGAGCCTGAAATTTGGGTTCCGGTTCCACATGTATAGTTTGTGGAGCAAGCGAGTTATACAAATAATACAATACTTTTTCTCATTTTTTGGACCAAACTGTTCCGGAGCCGGAGCCAAAAAAATTAGATGCCCGGAGCTGAAGCTGGAGTCTGAAATTTGAGTACCAGCTCCACAGCCTTGGCACGCAGAAGAGTTACTGGCGTTATCATTGCTCTGTGACGTACGTACGTTACTCAACAATGGAGAAGTCATCACAAGAATTTTCTCATCAAACGAATTTCTCATTTGTTGTTACGTAACTAATGTCACAGAACAACGATAAAGCCAGCCAGAATGAAAGCAAATGGAAATTTCAGTGACGCAAGCGTCGAACGGTTTTATTCAGTCAGAATAAATCGTGTGATGAGCCCGAGTGACGCTGTTGGCCTGGGTCGCCCCTGTAACAGCCTATTTAAATTTCAGGTGGTTCACCGTACGTTTGCATAGTGGTTTAATTTTGTCTAAAATAGTGTAATTTATACCTTAATATGGTGTGTAGTTAATGACGTCATATTGCAATGCTTGTGACGTCACAGTTGCCAATTCAAACCACATAAATTTTCTATAGTTTTTTAACATACATTTGTGCCCCCCCACTTTGAAAAAGATTCCGCCACCCATGTTCAGCTCTACGAAGGAATGTATCAGTTGGAAAGGGAAAGGAAAGCTTTCAAGAAGCATATTGCAGAACTTTCATATTCTATGCTATTATTGGAGGGCTAATCGTGCGTTGTAATGCTGTCAAACGCATTAACGAACGATTTGATGTAGGCTACTGTGGAATTACTTGGATCACTCTATTGCAGTAACTGACCAAAAAGTGAAAGTTCGAGAATCCTAGTCACACAATATTGTAAAGATATGAACGAAGAAAGTTTCGTTATTGAGATGCGGCGTTTGCCCTTCGTACATGTACATGTGGTTTTTGGGTCTCGGTTGAGACCTTGCAAACCACATGCTTTAGACCTAACTATTGCTAATACATGGGTTCGTTCTAGCAGTTAAGTCAGGGGGGACACTCATAATTCTCAGATTACTTAGTCTCCCCAAGCTTCTGATCTTTCCATGGAAAACTCATTCAAAACACCATTAAT
>JGI24158J21664_10001854_pt1 | contig 24623 bp, 16 predicted proteins | sample Ectturendosymbi3_FD_21664 | JGI IMG/M metagenome (IMG submission 21664) | reverse complement strand
CTCGCGTACCACTAGTGGTACGCGTACCACAGTTTGAGAACCACGGCTCTAGAGCTTGCAGCAAACCCAAAGCTTTCAGTTATTGCTCTTACAGTACTATGCATATACTCATCAGGATAATTTTTCGACAGGTTTTTCGCTGTTGTTTGCCTGAATCTATTTAAAAAGATTTTTCCACAAGATCAATTATGGATTTGATTTCCGCAATATTCTGTTCTACTACAGCTTAGGGTGCGAGGGATCAGAAAAACAAGTTCCGGATAGCTTTGACGCATCATTAAACATCCTAATTGAGGTGAAATAATGTAAGAACTTAATTTTAAATAATAAAACTTTCAATCCGATGTTTTACATTAGAGTAGTTCTGAATGTTTCACTTTCTAAAACTGGTTGCCTTGTGTAAAATCTACTGGATTACACGTTTAATTTAATTTCATTTTATTACATTTTTAAACTTCTGAACTACTAAACTTAGCTACGGATAGACCAAATGGCACAGGTTTTCTCTCATATGTTAAACTATCTGTTGGTTTCCTAATCAGGGTACCTTAACTACAGTAAGCCTTCCAAATACAACTGAGTGTTACATATCAACTATTATAACGTCTGTAGCTACGTAATTCTACTTTGTTTGATGTTTTAATGCGCATATTTTCTACAAAGACAAAGAGCCAACCTTGAAAGTAGAAATGGCACATATCTTTTTGACCAATGTTTTTCTGTGCGTATGAAAAATATTGGGTTGATCTTTTCACGATACACATCAAAGTTTTCACTAGATATTAATTGATTTGATCTTACCTAAAGCGAACCAAAGACGAGCAAATTAGTTTTACGAAAATGAAAAAAAGCAGAAACAAAATAAACAATTTCATGAAGCGCTGAATATTCCCTAACCTTTTCCAAGCATTTTGAATACTTTTGCTACCTGCTGTAGTTTTGTGGGTTAGTTTTCTGTTATTCTAAAGCCATAAAATAACTAACATAAGCAAATGAAATCCGCAGTTTTATGCGTTGGAAGAAAGGGTTAGTTTTCTGTTATCCTAAAGCCATAAAATAACTAACATAAGCAAATGAAATCCGTAGTTTTATGCGTTGGAAGAAATTTTGTCACATACTGTATGCGAATGTACGTATCTTTTCCAAGGTTGCGCAACTATAGCGCCTAAAGATCTTTTCTGGGATTTTTATTTTTCTACGCCTCCAGTCGTTTTCACCAAAATAGAATTTATTCGTAAATGCGCCAGAATGTTGCGCAGGTTCCAGCAACTGAACAGTTGTATAGTCTTCAGACCAAGCGGTCGTTTTATCAATACGTCTTGGGAGTACTTTCAACAGTTTGTGCGTTTTGTGAGAACTGGCACAAATCATGTTTGATCTGAGCACTTGCAAGCATGTTAATGCTCATATCCAAACTTCAATTGAAAAAAAATTTTTTTGCAAAGAAATAACAACCTTCAAAACTACCACTCATTTTCCAAATACTGCATTTTTATTTTTGTAACTTAACGAATTTTTGATATCTTGTACAATTAAACTGCTCTTTAACAGCACTTAAACCTTCCTTTGTACCATGTTTGTCCTACACATTTATCGTTAATTCAATTTAGCTTTCTATAAACCAACCATTTGTATTCGGAAGAAAGCATTTGTTTGTTTCCCGAAAGGTGCCACCAACGTTTTCTCGGAGTTTTGAAGTGCAGAGAATAAATCAACTATTCTGAGAACTCTTCGATCAATTCATTAACCTATGCTGCTTGCAAAGAATAGCTGCTGACGACAGGCATCGATCACTTTGTCACAAGGCCAACGTTAAATCTTAAACGGCTTATTGATATTCGGTGGCGCCAGCTTAGAGTAGTTTTAATTAAGAAAATGATTCGTGATGGACAAAGCGCCAAACCGTTTGATCTGTAATATCGACCTAGACATAGCCAAGCTTTTCTTTGTAGATTTGTACTGGTTCTAAGTAGACATTCTTCGCATTTTTCATCAGAAGTTTTTCTTCTGAGAAACAGAAGTTTTTCTTCAAGGACCTGTTTAAAAATGCAGATCGTCCACTTAACCATGTTTCCGCAGAAGATTCCAAAACCTTTGACGTATAACATGTGCCCATAAGAAGCAAAAGGAATAGTGCAGGTTAGCGGAACTAGCTGACTTTAAAACCATCGTTGTTTTTTGATATGACAAATCCCTGTGATAAATCTAATAATCTAGTGTAATAGTGGTAACCGAATTAATCTTAATCCAGCAGATAAATTAGATCTTCTGGCGATTTTTATTATTAGCCGACGTTTCGCCCACCTATACGTGGTTAAAAAACATTGCGCTGAGGAAGCCCACTTGAATAGGTGGGCGAAACGTCGGCTAATAATAAAAATCGCCAGAAGATCTAATATATCTGCTTGATTTGAAATCTGGTGGCAAACGCTACGAAATAACAACATGAGTAGCAAAAAGATTAGCATTAATCTTAATCCTTCTGTGATTTCTTTCAGCTGCCACAATTTTACTGAATTTTTAGGACCGCTCAGTGAGAATCAGACTCCAGCCAGACATCTGCCACTGCAGACACAATAACAAAACTACGAAAAAAACGACAGAAAGCTATATATACATGTACAACAGAAAGCCATTTGCTAATTACTGCACTGCTCCCGAACTTTAGTGATCAACTTTTCGACCTGAAGATGAATTAATTCCTCCAATGCAACCCTCAACAAACAGTCCATGCATATCAGCGCTTTCGCGTTTTAGTTTTCAGCTCGATATTGGGCGTCGGAAGGATTTTTCCAGGTAGTGACCAAACGTATTTTTTCCAGAGCAGTGGCGTAGCTAACAGGGGGCATGGGTGGGAACCGCCCCCCCTAGCAAGTCAAATGTAAAAACCCGATCCCCACTTAGCTTGTTTTTGAATATTTAGAATTCCTTCGATTTTCAGTAGGTCGTTGTTTTTTTGCGATTTTTGGAGTGTTTTCCTGTGATTTCGTGTTTTGGTATAGACAGCATATCAGGATTCACCATTACTTCAACATTTTTCTTAGTTTTGGTTAGTGGCCCCCTTCAGCGAAGTTTTCCCCCCTGGCTCAAACATCTAGTTACGCCACTGTTCCAGGGGGTAACCATGGCGAAATTTCGTTTTGCCAACACAGAAACAGCATAAAAAGATTTTATTGAAAAAAATTAATAGGAAAATTAGAAAAACATGAAATTTCAAAATCCAACGGGCCAAGGCGTCCGATGCCCACCCCGTTCTGACGCTCATGACCTCGATCAAATACGAACATTCCTGCTGTTGCATCTACGTGGCAGTCATGAGCACCAGTTGTTGCAAGGCTGCAATTTTCTTATACTCCGGGGATTCGAACAAACGAATCCTAAAATCCCCATAATAGAGACATGTTTTGAAAGACCTGATAAAAATCTTCCTAAAGGAAAGGAACTTGTTCTCGACGCTAGACTTCCTTTAAAAATCAGGTTTGCGAAGCTGATGAAGCTGGCGTATCCTGATCGATTTCATCCATAGATTTACATTAATGTTCATCGAAACAAAGTGTTTTGTACATATTTTTAAGATCTTTTGTAGATATTACCTATAAACTCGTATTAGATGTTGGAATCAATACCCAAGTGGTAACAAACAAATACGAAATAAGCCTATCACAAGTAGGCTTCATCTTTACCTCGACTGGTAAAGCTGCTCTGATCAATGTTCACGTGTTTGGTTTACATTCGAGGTTGAGAATGAAACTTTCGAAAGTACTGCGATTCTACTAGATAACATTCGCATAGAACGCTCATGCAGAGAACAGCAGAGACTCCGTCACTCGAATAAATAAAACGTGGAATCTCTCAGTAAGATATACCCTGTTATGATTTTCCTGAAGTGGTAATTGCTGACTGCTTTAGACGTAAAGTTAGAACGCTTAAGTTCGCCATTATGTAAATTCATAATTTGCTAATATGCGTTGGGTAAAAGAAGGGAAACCACAGGATCCAAAATTTAGCAACCGAAAAGTCATTCACCCTTCATTCACCTCTCTTCTTTCATTCACCCTTGCAAAAATTTCATTCACCTTGGGGCGAACCATTCATCTGGTTAAGAAGCACTGATATATGCCATAACAAAAAGTCAATTTGGATCATTCGAAAATTTGCAAACCAACTTCGAGCCAACACATTGTGTGTTGTTTGTCGAAAATATACACCTGCTTTAAGCCATAGGGATAGTTTTTTCCTAGTAAAGGAAATTGTTCCATAAAATTTGCATTATTTGAGTCCAATAGTTTGCTATCTTTGTGTTAAATTGGATTCTTTCTATGTGAAATTTAGTGCCCAGATAACCACGTATCTATATCTAGCTTTCCAGCAATAAGGTGAACCTGAAAGTTATTTGCAAATAACATGGTCTTACCACATCGACAATCGGAATTTTTGTTCAACTGAAAGACGTTACTATGAAAATACGTGCAAAAAGTTTTGGACACATTTTACTTGTTAGAATTCTGTAACTCCAGCTATGTTGTAATTACAACTGATTTCATTATCAAGGGATGTATTAACAGATATCTACAAGATGATTGGTGATATTGATCTTGAACATTTTAGAACATTAGATTTCCAGTTTTCATAAAAAGCACCACGCGTTGTGAAATATTTCAAGAAGTACATTAACTTCCTTAAAAGACGTCAAAACTGCCGTCATGTCTTTGTGTTTATTATGTCAAAGACTGAATTTGATTTTTGAATTAGGGAAAATATGCAATTTAGGACGACTTAACAATTATTTGGAAACGAAGATATTTACAATAATTTCATGATATGACAGTTCAAAGCTCTAGGTTTTCCGCAGGTTTTCGAGGAATCAGCCGACGTGGCTCTATTTTCATCTTTTTGCGATGATTCAAACTTGCACAGATCTACATTGAAATGAGTACTCTCCACAACGTAGGAAGCAAAGAATTGATCAGCAAATATTTAATAGGAAATCGATTTCACGTAAAACCACGCATCCTCAGTCCTTATTCAAATAGTTGTATTTGTTATTACTTGCTCACCCTTATTGTGGAGAGTACTAACTTGTGATATTAAAACGATAAAATGGGATTTAAATTTTCAAAGAAAACAATGCAGGGATGAAAACAAGCCTTTTACAAAGTTCATGGTGAGGTTAGACTGACATATGTGCCGGCCGCTTTTGGAGACGCAAACCCAAAATGCAGGGCTCGGGAAGTTTTGCCAGCACAAACAAGAGTTTCCCCGCTCGGCCAGCTACGCTCTTTATTGCCTATGCTGCACTGCGCGTTTTACAGCTAGATGACTGCCTGCAAGCGCTGCGTGACGCTCCGTCATACATATAATGTCAATCAAAACGTTGTCTTTTCTTCTGTTAATGACGGTAAATGTTGCTGGACTTTTCGATCTTTAAAAAATGAGTTTTTATTTGAAGATAATGCTTCGGTAAATACGATGTGGTCAGCGGGAGTATTAAAAGCAAGAACGGGTAGAACGGGTTGTATCAAATACTGGTATTGCGCTAGATATGAAGAGAACAATTTTTGTGAAATTTCAATAGATTGCTTTCCATTTTTATTATATGAAAGCGTGAAAACATATTTTGCCTGTTTTCTGCATCGTTTTTATTATCATAAATGACACGAAAAAAAACACTATGAGCATTATTTCAGCAAAACTGATTTAGCCACATTATAAACGCTAGTATCAAAACCAGTGTTTCCCAACCTTTTTGAGCTTGCGGCACCTTGCAGGAGAGAAATATATTTTGCAGCACTCTGTGGCGAGCGCATAGCAATTTGCTTTAAAATTTGATGACATTTTGAAATTGCATTTTTAATGATATGTGAAAAATCATATTAACTCACGGCACCCCTGAATATTGTAATGGCATCCTGAGGTGCCGGGGCACCCCGGTTGGGAACCACTGATCTAAACCGTGATTGTGTAACTGGTAATGTTTTTTTCATTCATCATCTGTCATGTAAAGTCATTTTTTGAATACGAAAATAAGAGCTATTTGTAAAAAATTTCACACTTGAAACTGCTTTTAACGATGCTACCACTTATTCTCTGAAACATTTAAACAACGTCTATTTAAAAAAATCGCATTTGTTACCTGCAGAACTCTGCAAAAGTGAGGTATGACAACTACAACTCCCTAACAAGCGGGCAGAATCAGTGCTTCTTCTCTAATTCCGTGCTTCCTTCTGCTTTATCGAAATACAACTGGCCTACAAATTAGTTTTTGTGGATAGAACCGACTTCGCCTCTCTTTGTGAACTTTTGCTATTTTACCTGTGCGGTAATCACAAAAATGATCGATCAGTTGCCTATACAAACCAGTATGTGGAATGCAGATTGTTCACCTCACAATAATGTGCTAGGCCGACTTAAACGCTGAAACGAGTGAAGCAAAGGAACACAAAAACTTGTGTTTTTTGCAATCATGTTTCTAATACGATTTTACAACATTTTCCAGATTTACTTTGTTCGAAATCGAAACTGAGTTGCAAGTTTTTTTGTTTTCAGAACACTTTCAACACAAGTTTTGACAAAAACGAATAAAGGCAATTGGTTTTAGCCATCGCAATCGTATTTTACTTGGGGATATTTACGCTAGGTCCGATTTTTGCGGTTGTTTATTGGTTCAAGTTGAGCAGAAGTCTGAACAATCACCTTCGCTTACTTCCTACGCATCGGACCGCGGATATTTCCTAGGAAATTAAAAATATTTGAAATAGCGAGTCTATCGTGCGACGCTAGAGGCCTACTCTAGGATACAGCATAAATGTTTTTGAGGTCAAGCCAGGTCAATAAATAATGTGAAGTAGTTCAGAATGTTTCGTTCCGCAACTGAGTGTCATACAGTCGGAAAACGTTTAATTCCTTTTTTGTATGTGGACGATTTAAATTGATAGTGACGAACATTACAAATGGTTCTGCAATTGAGGTAACTTTCTCCTGATTACACACTGCCTTTTTATTGAGCTTAAGTATCGAACTGTCTGTGACGGAAATCATTAATTACAATATCAGACTGCTATCAAAATTTGAACCGCTAGGAATGCCATGCCTAGGTACATAAACTATTACTTTGAGAACAACTCACCTCAATGGCTTTTTTAAGATTTAAGTAGGAAATAATAAAAAACAGTTTAATAATAAATTCAAATTGTTTCTTACCCTTTTTAAAGAAAAACAAAACTTGACATCAAGTTCATTCAAAATTATCATAATGTAGCAATTCTCTCAATCTCGAGGCAATAACGTTTTGACATTTGCGACCTTTATTTTGATGAGGCCTTTATTCAGTGCTAAATTTTAATGAGTTCTGCCCACTAGAAGCTCACAAATGTTGTACTTTCTGTCATTTACTACATTTACTCAAAATCTTTTAAAAGTACTTCAACTGCAAAAACAGCCTGCCTGCATGTTGTAGGTGGTCTGCATTACGATGAAGTAGCAGTTTGTTGTAATGCGGGAAAAGACCACGCAAAAACGCATCCTCACATCTAGTAGGTGAAGAAGCACTGCATAACGAGACTGCTGTTTAGGTTAACGAGGTGATAAATTGCTTTTCAATCAATGGCCAAACCTTTTTATTAGAAAGTCATTCCATGCTACAGGTCTATGTCATCCGATCACGAAATACGGAATGTAGACAGAGACTGATATTACACTCACCTCGTTCAAAACTTTAGATCATGGAACTGTTTCCGGGGTTGATATTTTAATTTTTTATCATTAAAACTTGGAGTTGCCTGCAGAAATAACAAGCAACTTCCACTGAATTGATGTATTTCATCTCAGTGATACCTATGAACTTTGCATGTGAATTTGCTGTGCAAGATTCTTAAATTTGTTGAAACTATGGTACACGAAATATAGAAGTGGTGAATAGCCTGGTAATAAAAATAACGGCCAAAGCAGTAGATGTGAACACCAATTTTGTAGACGTTTCGGTAACTGCTGCTACCAACATCAGTGCACCTGTAATTGAACTTAATTGAACTGCAGTGATCTTGCTTCAAGTTCTTGTGGACAGTCGGGAGAAAAGCGCTGTAAAAAAAGTGAAAAACGCGAAAGCCTGAAAGTAATTAACAAAACTGTATCGATACGTTTTTAACAATTTGAAATTGCCATCCTTTAAGCCGTGTCTCACTTGTACATTGTCTGCTTCACCCTGCAAACGCAAAGCATTTTTTCCGTTTCAGACAAAAAAAGAGAACGTCGGTGATGCGTGTAACTTGATTTTCAAGGTACTTTAAAATAGGGCTAGGTGCCTGGAAGCAGGAAAACAGTTGTAGAAACTTGATGCCGCAGAAAGAATTTGTCGCTTCCTGCCTATTACCTAAATTAATAATCACTTCTCTTTATAACTCGAAAAGTGAGTACAGAAGGCAAAGTTTTCCTTCCAACTTTTACAAAACATTTTGAGAACCGTTAAACTTACATTGCCAAACCATTTGAGTGCTGAACCACAAATTCTAAAGCCATGTCAAAGAGCGGTTAGTCAAGTTGAGAAGAAATGACTCTTGTTGAATTCACAACACTTCGATAAGTTTGCTACTGAGTTCATTTGACCTGTGGCCTGTGGCGGCAACAAAACGTGAAGTAAGTCAAATCTTCACGTCATCACCGCTTAACCGCAAGAGTAATACCACGGTCGTGGCAGATTTTCCTTTGATAATTTCCTCGCTTCAAGGAAGAATTTGTCTTATGTCCGAACATGTTATTTTTATGGCTTTGAACTTGCATGGTGGTCTAAACCACCAGGTGGAACCGGCGTCTCGAATGTCACGCTTTTGGCTTACAGGCAGCCAAGACTTGGTTGCCGACATAAAATAAGTTCAGCTAATTTGGCTGGGGACGATGTGGTGGACTTTCCACAATTTACAGAATAAAACCCACTGTTTTCACTCGTGTGTTAGCTTTCGATGAACAACTTTTACTATTTTGACTTCGAATATCAATAAGCTATATGTAATATATACAGTACGAGTACAATAATTCTGTACTCAAGCCAATAACAACTAATGTATGACTGTCGGTTTCATGCGTATAAGCCATCATCAGGCACACTAAAATCTGAAAAAATAATTATATAGAAATATTGACCACACGAATGAAAATTAGCATGAAGTTAAAACACGTGAATAAAATTTTGTGCCATTAACAGGAAGCAAAGCTGTAAAACTGCAGTTATACGCATGAGATCAAACAAACGAAGACATTCAGTGTTGCACAGACAAAGGGTCATAACACTGAATGTGTTTATCTGTAGGACAATATAAAAGGAAATACTGTGTTTACTAAAAGGCCTGTGGGTGTGTGAGTGTAAATACGAGTATGGGAGCGATGTTAACTTTTTTCACATGATCAATGCTAAGTCGATATTCTGAAATTAATGTCGACTTCGTTTTCATCTTGGTGTTGAGGTTCTTCATTTCGAATTTTCTTCTGTGTGGACAGCTTGCTATTATTTCATCTCCTTCGTTGATGCGTGTGTTTTTACCTGTCAGAAGGATGATGGTGTCTTTTCCATTAGGCAGAAATCACATTCATTGGATCTTCATTTACATTTATGTTGGTTTTGTCGTTTGGTTCCTTCTGTTTAGTTACTCAAGTTTTGCTAAAGCACCTGTAAGACCACAGTCGTTTCACAGCCAACACTTCGTGTTCTTGATTATATTTGAATAAGAACTGAGGACTGAGGATACATATAGTTACGTGAGGTCGATTTTATAATTTTTAATGTAGATCTTTTATTGTTATTTGTATTTAAACACTTTTGCAGTCGTCTTCCAGATGACATTGTATTGTTTACTTATGTTTTTGGCAAATAAATCTGGAAAATACGGTCATATTTTTATGCGTTCTGAGAGTGAATGATTTCATTTAGTGCAATAGACAGTTTTGAAGGATGGGCTAAATCTAGTTTGCAGTGTTTTTTTAACTATTCATAATCACCTGGAAATTCGGACGTAATTTTACGAGAATTCTAGAACCAATAGTGAACAATTTCTGATACTTGCAAGATAAAAGTTAGTTCTTGTTTTATATTTCTTTAGCATAACCCACAAACTAAGAGAAATACAGTATGTTGCGTGGATCCCACGAGGAAAAACGCAAAGTTTATTGTAAAATGATTCTCTGGATGTGTACCTTACTCTTCATTTTCCAACAATTAAGTGTCCTTGTTACTGAGTTCATTTTGTAGCGGCGCTAGACTTAGTCGCGAGCCCTGCCTGCGGGGAGCTAGGACTCACACAGGGTTTGAAACGCGTACAAAACGACTTTCGTTAGCCTGACACGTCACGGATTCCGCGCATCAACAGGACTGTAGTCTTTCTGTTCCCTTCAAAAATTGCAAACGGAGCGGGAGATAGCCAGCACAAACTGTCGAGCAAATTTCAACAGCGATTGGGATACGGTTTCTGAAATACAACAGAAACGACCTAAGCATTCCAACAGGCGCAGCTAAATGCAATTAACAATCAGGCGAGCGCACAATTGCGGTTGTTTACAATAAATTAAACACGCATATGAAGCGCACGACTGCAATCCAAATACAACTTCAATTTCGATTGGCGAAGTACAACTGTGCGCTAAATTCTCCAAAAAACATATAATAAACTTTCGTATCAAAACAATGTGCGTTCCACAGCTCAGATTTCGGTCTGTAAGTTCATCAGAAAACTCGCTATTTCGAATTGGCAGAATTTGGGCTATACACATAAGGGCTGAGAACGTCACTAAACGAGAAGTGAACGAGCAGTAAATTTAACGCTCATTCGCATGAGGAGAAGCGATCCAGGAGTGGTTAAAAAAAATGTTGACGATATGTCGCTGCGTGCGACTTATCTTCTTCGCTTTGTTTACCCAGTAAATTTTATTTCACCCAGTAAATTTTACCGCAAGCTCTCTGCAGTGAGATACAATGTTATGCCAACAAAGCAAAAATACCTCACAATTTTTGACATGCTTATTCTTTTGAGCCAGTTCCTCAGATGGCTGTTTGACATGCTAAAAGAAAAACAAGAATTTCAGATAGTTTGCCACTGATTGTGGACAATTCTCAGTCCAAAAGAATACGGAGATTGCTAAAACTTCTACCAACCTCTTGGTCTTGGAATCGATCGAACACGCAAAATCACCTGGTTGCTTTATGTAAAAAAACGAAAACCAAGGTTTTGAAGGACTATGGAGGAAAATAAACTGAAGTCAGGACTGATAATGGGCGACTGCAAANTCAAATACANTTTTGATTTGGCCAAATTTTTGGTCTGGTAAAAATTAGTGGAAGGCCTGTTTATATAAAATATTTAATTTTCCAAAAAAATGTTTCGGAAAGTTAAGAAAATATAACCATGTGCAATAAATATCTAGCTCTAGGAATTTGTTTTACAAACAAAAATTTTTACTATCCGTAGAATTCGCTGAGACAGGGGATCTTGTTTAAAACTTGAACATTTGCATTAGCTGATGTTGCAGGACTCAAACAATAAACCTATGAAGAGCACACCAACATGAAAATTTAGTTAGACCTACCTATGCTAAACACCTATGCCTATAAAGTTTCTTGGAGTCGTAACACAAAATTCAGTAGGTTTGTACTTGCTCGATTGGCAGAATTTCAATCAAACACTGGGATTGACACGAAACGCTTCAGTTAAAAGCGTCTTGCATGTCTCCTCTGGTCTCCTCAGTCAAGAGGACTCCAACGAGGTTATACCAAAAAAGTATCCTTGATGCATCTATCGATTGAAAGAGCAGCAAGCATCATTCGCTGATGCACCACACATCAGCGCTTTCAACTACCGGCGCACAGCGCATGATTTAATTTTATCAATACCGACGTCAAAAGGCCTACACGCCAGAGGGTATCCGGACAACTGCCACCCGGACAACTGCCACCCGGACAACTGTCACCTAGGACAACTACCACCCAGGACAGCTACCACCTAGGACAACTGCCGTCCGTAGAACAGCCACCTAGGACAACTGCAACAGGAAACTGCTACCTAAAACAACTTCCACCTAGGACAACTGTCACCCGGACAACTGCAGCCTAGGACAACTGCCACCTTGGACAACTGCCACCTAGGACAAAGGCCACCCGAACAACTGCCACACAGGACAACTGTCAGCCAAGACAACAGCCACCTAGGGCAACTGCCACATAGGACAACTGCCACAAAGGACAACTGCCACCCAGGACAACTCCCGCCTAGGGCAACTGCTACCTAGGACAACTGCCACGTAGGACAACTACCACCCAGGACAAATGCCACCCGGACAACCGCCACCTAGGACAACTGCCACCAAGGACAATTGCCATCCCGAAAACTGCCACCTAAGACAACTGCCACCCCAGGGGTGTCGTGCGGCGGGAACATGTTCCCACACTTTTTTCATGTTTTTCTTTCTAGTGCAATGAAAGTAAAAACACTAAAAACTGATTCAAAATTTAGTTTGAAGTTTTGCTTAAAATCGCTAGTTTTTATGTGCGTTTCCATACTTCTTTTTTTAGCACTACACCCTGTGCTACTCGGACAACAGGCACTTAGGATATTGGGTTGTACGCATCACATACAAGCGATCAAATTCAGTTTGGTATATCGCGTTGCGGCACGTAAAGGACTTCTCGCGGCAGAGCGCTTGACAACCTCTGGTTGTTACGAAAATATTGCTTCAACATATTCAGGAAAAGTCAGCTGAAACGTTGCTGTTGCTGCCATGTATCTCACAAATCAAAAGCTGAGGTGAAATAATACACACAACGTAAAGTGAAAGGAAGAAAAGGCGTTTTATGAGTTCGTGGATTGAATGCGATAATGTGCATAAAAGAGTTTTCTATGAAAAATTTGAAAATGCCCATATAAACCTAAGCGTTGCACTGACTTAGAATGTTTGTGAAGATGTAGTGATATCGACAGAACATTCTTCACCCAAAAGGTTCAAATTTGAACTTACGTTTCTTTAAAGTAGTCAAAGGATGAAGAAATTTTTGTTATACACAACATCCTTGTGAAGTTCAAATGGCTTTAATGGCAATAAAGGCAAAAAACTCAATATGACGTAGGTGGCAGTTTCCCGGGTGGCGATCGTTCTAGGTGACTGTTGTCTGGGTGGCAGTTGTCCTAAGCGGCAGTTGTTGTAGGTGGCTGTTGTCCGGGTGGAAGATGACCGGGTGGCAGTTGTCCTAGGTGGCAGGTGTCCGGTTGCAGTTGTCCTAGAACCACGCCAGAGCTGGCCACGCATCCGGAATCGACTACGGAAGGATTGTGCATTTTTGTTTTGGACTCGGATCCGGAGCCAAAAATTTGTGAAAAACCGGACGCGGATCCGGAGTCACTTGTCATTTTCGTTGGCAGCAGGAGTTTGCATGGTCCTTATACACATATCTTCAGTAAAAGCATTGCTGAATCTCGGCTGCATCGATGGCAGCCGGAGTTTGAGCAAGGTTCGGATTCTCAACTTTGAAAACTTTTCGGACCAGGACTCGGATCCGGATTCCAAGATTGAAACTGTGACTCCGGCAACCTCTGCTACACACATCATCAGGACCCTCCGTCTGTAACAGCACATCATATACGCGCTCACAACTAGATGTTTAGGAAGAATGAAGAATTTCAACTGAAATCAACGTGGTGTAAAATTTTAACCATGTTTGTTCGTGTTCTGTAGATATGTTGAATCTGTCTATATATATGACGTTGCGGCCTGCAGTAAACTGACCTCAACACAAGGGAATTTTTTTGGTAAAAACGCTTGCTTTTGTGTATGAAATCAGATGTGATGTCCTTCACTTTGTACTAACGCCTTACTTTTGTTCTGATAACTTGCGTCCAAGAATAGTGTCTTGGCAACGACACAAAGCAGCCTGCACTGTATTAAACGTTGGTCCCTCTGAAATCTTTTATTCTTGTACTGCAGACATTTGTTAATGTTTTCTTACGGACCACTCGTTTCGATACTTCCGCAAGCAGTGCTGAACGTGATGTATCTTTATCCGAATGAAAGTGCAGCGAATGTTTCTTCTATCATAAGTTTGACAGAGACGATAAGCTCTGGAGAATGCGCGACAACACTCTTGTGCAGACTAACTGACTAAAGAACTTTGTACACTATTTGCGTCTAACTCAGGTAAAAAAATTAAAGAAATAGATAAATGGCGAAATATATTTGATAACAGAATTAAATACTAAATAATTTTCACCAGTAAATAACAAAATGTCGGTGTTAATGCTCTGGTAAAAAAAGTGATTGAATAAAAAATTAAACAAGTAAATAAAATTTAACGGGGCTGGCACTGGAAAATGCTAAAAAATTAAATAATTGCATAAATGAAAAACGCAATTGGGGCTGATTATGGTAAGAAAGTTTCAATCATTTACATACCCTCTTTTCCTATGGGAGGATCGGGTCAGCCCTATAGGAGAATTCTTCACAGTCAACAGCAACTTCACAGAGTTGTGCTGGCTCCAGACCAAGACGGGACCAAGCAAGATCGGAGATGTATTCACGCCACTTGGTTCTTGGATGACCTCTGGGGCACTTTACTGTGGCTGTAGCCGGTAGAGGACTTGCCTCGCCAATCTTTTGTGAAGTATTTCTGGACACATGGCTGAACCAACGTACTACTTTCTATTCGGAGATGAAGTGGCTCGACGTTCAGGTTTTACGAATTTCACAGCTGCACACTTTGTTGCGAAGTGTCACATCGTGAACTCTTCGCAAAAATCCCATCTCTGCCGCTTGTACCTGAGATAGCAATCTTTCCGTCATTACCCAAGATTCATGGACATAGGTGAGGATCGGAACCAAGACTGATTTAAAAATTGACAGCTTTGTGGTGTTTGAATTGAAAGCTCCCGGTTTGCGAACACAGAGCGATAAAACTCAGACAAAACTGCATTTGCTTCACCAATCGGTCTATCAATCTTCTTGTTCTGACCTCCGTCACTCGCGAATACCACCTTAAAGTACTTGAACTTATCGACCTGCTGCAGTTTATTGCCGCTTACTTGCAACGCGCAATGGCTTAGGTTTCTGTAGATACATGGTGCCCTACAGTTTTTTCTAGTGCATATCTTCGTCCCCGCTTGGTTGCACGCAGCTGCAAACCAATCAAGTGCATTTTGAAGCCCCTGTCAAGAAGCAAGCAGTACCAGATCATCCGAAAAAGCAAACGGTTGATCTTGCAGCTTCCAAGAGTAACACTTTCCTTGACTCGGCTGTTACTGTCTATCCAATTCATATAGACTATATGAAGAGGAGTGGTGACAGTACACACCTTGTCGGAGTCCAACATAAGATTAGCAATGTGCAGGATCGCAACCAGTTGATATTTTCAGGGTGGTGGTGGCAAAATGATTGTAACTTATTGTTTTAACTAACAACTAAGCATGTTTTTGTAATTTCGGAGGGGCTATTGCCCGGTTGCCCCATGGTTGCGGGCCTGCCAATGCGTCCCGATTTTTCGCGACATGTCTCGAATTTTGGTGCTAGAATCTGCCTTCCGAAAAAAACATTAAAAACTGACGTATGTCCCGAATTTATCTGTAGTATAGGTAGTGCTTAGAGTAGACAATCAAACACGGTCTATAATAGAAACCAGCGCCGCACTCTGCTCAAAATTTCGCAGAAAACTCACCGCACGGAAGGTGTCAAAGTTTCTGCTATGAGGTTGCCTTCTATCTTCATAATTGTAGGAATGTAGGTGTTGTAGAATAATAGCTATGCAATATTGCAATGCTTTGTTGCTATTGCTATGGCACAGAGGTTGTCTGTGTCATTCGTTCTATAGCCCCTAAAAATGTTCGTGAGCAAGAAAGGAAGAAGTAGCTAAAACGTTCATGAGCAAGTTAGTGCAAAGAAAAGATGAGCAGTGCTGTACAATCCAAACTGTTGTTATTTAAGGAACTTTTTATTAGTTGCAATAAAGTCCGACTATCTGCCACGTGATTTTTGTCATTTCTTACGGTTTCGGGTGGATGTTGAATTTCCCTCCAAGGTTTAAATCTTTTTTAATTTATTTTTTTGCCAAAACGCAAGGCGGGAATGTGTCCCGAATTTTGCCTACTCACAAACGGCTACCCTAGACAAGGAGTTCCCAACTTGGGGTACATGTACCCCCGGGGGTACATTTGCCCTTCCGAAGGGGTACATTTAAGGTTAGCAATAGAACAGAAAAATATGTTTACGTATTATTCATTTCCAAATATTTATACATATATCAGTGAATATTATTTAAAAAAAATATTATATGCTTATTGTTAAATACATTTATGACCAATCATGATAAAATGTTTTGTCATAAGAAATTTATGGGGTACATGTTCATCTGTCGAAATGCTAAAGGGGTACATGCTCATCTGTCGGAATGCTGAAGGGGTGCATGCTTATCTATTGAAATGCTGAAGGGATACGTGGAAAGACAAAAGTTGGCCTAGACCAGCACCCACGGGACCAACACCCTGCCCTAGACCAACACCCACGGTGAACGGTTGTGATTAACACGGACACAAACTTCTGAGTTGAAATACAATGACTTGACGGCCAGTAACTGGTAGCGGTTAACACCGTACTCCTGCAACACTCCCAGAATTTTTTCATGAGGAACCCGGTCGCATGCTTTCTCGAAGTCGACAACCATGTGTAGACGTCATTGGCATACTCCTGACATATCTCGAAAATTTGCTCGAAAGTGCAAATTTGGTCTGTAGTACTACGGCCGGGACGAAAACAGCACTGGGTATTTTCCAGCTTTGGTTCAATTATTTCACTGCATCATTTTTCAAGACACTTGGCATACACTTTTCATGGAAGGACAAGTACAGACATGCTCGCTCAGCTAGTGCATTTTATCCTTTTTCCTTTTTATGTGTGGGGAAGATCATCCCAGTTTGCCAACCTTTCGGTGCCCTTCCAGAACGCCATGCCAGTTAACACACACGAGTCAGAATTAGACCTTCTCGATTCAAGGCTTTGGATATCACAGGTAGGATTTCATCAGAGCCTGCAGTCTTTCCAGCCTTCATTGTTTTGAAGTCTAGGAAAACATCGTTTGCAGTGATAGTATATTCCTCTTCCAAATGTACCTCCTGTACGTCCAATGGTGTCATAATGACTGCAGGTTTGAAAGAACTTTGAAATATTTCCTCCATCTGTCACGAATGTCATCTTCATTTCTGAGTAAGTCACCATTTTGGTTTTGATGGCTATAGCCATGGGCGCAATTACAGTAGGTGGGGGACACGGGTGACGTGCCCCCTACTTTTTCAGACGGGAGGATATAATATGCCATGTCCCCCCACATTTTTATCTTGTTTTTGCATTTAGATAGGTTTCAAAACTAAAAGTGACGTTTGTCACATTGTGTGAAGAGCTTATCATGTTAGATACACGTAGCCCAGTTGATGTTGAAACAGAGTTTGGTGTGGTGTCACTGATGCTGATATTTTTATAAATATTAGCTTCGATGAAACGATTTTTAGCTTTTTGCAAGTTTCTGGAGACCGCGAAAGATTGATACTGCTTCTCTCCGACATTTTCCCTGTGTGGTATACTGTAAGAAAGGTAATTGTCTTGAAACAATGAGATTTTAACAGCTGCTCGTGTGAGAAACCACACTACAGCCATGATTTGTTTCGTGCAAGAATCAGGCCCGCAACCAGCTTGGAACACCAGGCGGGTCGAGGAGTTTTCTGAGAGGAACCCAAATTTTTTATACTACGTCCAACATTTTTAAACCATGTCCAACACATTTTTCCATGGGGGCGAAAAATTTTCTAGGGGGCTTCGCCACCCTGCGCTCCCTCTAGTTACGGGCATGGAAAAATGTAACCGGCTTTGCTGTAATGTTGGTTGTCACGTATTCAGAAACAGACAGCGTAAAATTTGAAGATGTGAGTTTATAATGTTAGAAAGTTGCATTTTCAGGCAAATCTCTGCAAAGTTTTTGCCGAATACAAAAAGGAGGACTGCTGTGGAGACTTAGTTTTATGATGGGCAGTTTTGCGGTTCATGAAGTTTAGCAGAATTATTATTTTATTCGTGTGCACACAACAGTGGTGGGGGAACGTTTTTCAAAGTGCGAGGGTACAAATGCACGTCAAAAAACTATGGAAAATATTTTTCATTAAACGCTTTGATTTACAACAGATCCAATACTAATTGTGTTGCTTTAACCTATTTAAGCAAAATTCGATTCAAATGTGGGAGGAATCTAATGGGCCAATGCGGTCCCCCGGTTCCATCAACCTTGCATGCAAGCTATTCGTTTGATTAACAGAAGTGTCAATTAATAGCTATCAGTATTAAATTGTCGGCTAATCTTGAATGTTGTCATTACTTATTACCAAGTTCGTGACTTTTACTTGTAACAGCAGATGCCGTTATGTGTGTTCACGCTGTACGTTTGTCACTTTTTGGAATGCTGATCGTGTTGCTGAACTATAGTACCGTGTTCAGTGGCGTAACTAGAGGTTTGAGCCAAGGGGAAACTAAGCTAAAGGGGCCCACTAGTGAACACTCAAAAAACTAACGCCCTTGGTTGCTGTTTTTTGTTGGGGTGAAAACCAGGGAAGTGGTGCTAACAAAAAAGGTGTGAGAACGCATCCAAAAAATAGCCATTTTAAAACAGTTTCCCACTCATTTTAAAGTAAAACGTGAAAAAGGTGTGGGAACGCCGTTTCATATGTTATAAAACAGAAAATATATGTATACTTTTGCTTTAAAAAACTTTTCAGCAAATGAAACAATAAATTATCATAAAGACCATAACATAATTCTATACTGGTTTATTTTTATTATAAAGAATATCAAAACATTGAAATAATAACGTTACCATAATTTATACATACTGTGGTATTGGCTGACCAAATTGTAAATCTTACAAAAAAAAATCACACAACATATTGCAACTGCAAACGACAATTGCTTTTGAAATGAATCATGTTACAATATAATATGTTACATGTACAAGACCAGAATCACGTTTAAACGTGCTACAATCAAACACAGGACAGAAAAAAGTTTACTCTACATAAATAACTAACAAATCTCTTCTTTCATGCGTTTACATGTGTTGCTCAACTGGTACGGTAACGATATTAACTTCTGATTTTTCGAGGACTAACTAATGTTCCTTTCTAGTCCCTGAACTGGGGCATTATGTTTAGCCTACGTATCGGACACAAGTGTCCATCAAAAAATTTCCGTAAAGTCGGAGTGGGCCGCAGCAGGGCAATTTGAAAATATGTGGGAGTTCATCAGCAGTTATTTGCGTAACAGTCAGATTCTCATAGCCACAGACTTAAACTCATCTCAACCAGATTCTGACTAATCTCCTCTTAACTGAAACTCAGTAGCAAGGCTGAGTTAGCCTCTTATAGCGTGAGAAGGACGAACAGTGTTGCCAGATGGTTGTGACCTAAATCTGCTAAATGGTGTCACAAAAAACTGCTAGATTCTGCTAAAAGTCTTGTCAAAAATTTTCAGCTAAAATCTGCTAAAAGCGGTGAAATTCTGTGAAAATATCTGTTATTTTTAACATGATTAAAAAAACCTATAAAGTTTTACAATATATTAATTTTTCGTCTTGCACTCGCTCTCAATAGGCATGAGCTGAAAATGCCAGTCTTGATCAACACACTTTTCGGCCCACAATTTTCTTTCAGTCAACATTTTGAGCAACGTAACTGCAGCTTACCTCGTTTTTTGTGTGACACAAAGTCTTGACGATCTCTTTCAAATGGTTGCATGTCTTTATACAGTAGAATAACGCTCAGCGATAAACAATCTGAACATAGCTTCAGCCCTACAACTTTCTAAGTCTGGACTTTGTAACTTGAAACTTTGTGTTACATTAGGGAGCATGCAAAAAGATCTTCAGTCTTATCAGAGTGCTTTTGCTATCAGTTATGCCTTTAAGCTCACAATATTTCGCTATGATTGCATTATTGCAAACTTCGCAAAAGGCTTTTCGTGAATCAGCAGGATAGGCAGTACTCAGTAGGCATTGAGCTAACTTTTAAGTTCTGAATCTTGCAACCATATATGTCGAAATTATTGGCAGCTTTGGTTTACCAGGACGTTTTTTACCAGACATCACTAATTACTAGCGTAACTGAACCACTTGGAAATATCGTGCCGTGGGAAAAAACGTATTCTACCAATGTTGTCTTTTAACCGAACGCGCTCACCTTGCACTAGAGCCCTGCGCGGGTTCAAATTTTTGTCCGCTCCCGCCCCGCACCCGCAAAATTTAAACCCGCCCCGCTCCGCACCCGAATGAATTTGAGAAATCTTGCCCGCTCCTGCCCCCCACCCGCACACTGCCACACTTCCAAGCTAACCCGCACTCGCACCCGCCATGCAGACCATCCCAACCGCGCCCGCTCCGCATTTATTTAGTCTCAAACCCGCACCTGTCCGAAAACTACTAAAAACCCATAACTAGGGCAAGTTTTTTAGCAATAAAATCGTGGGAAATACGCATTTACTTTTAAAAAAAGTTGCAGCAAAAGTGGCATTTGTACACAAGCATTTTGCACGACAGTGATTTACTCAAGCGATTTACTTACATATAATGCTAAATATTTCCAAATATTATCCGGCGAGAAATGGCGATCATTTGCCAACAGCATGCATATCATGCTAAAACTTTGCTACACACTGCATGAAGTTGCTTGGCAATTTGACAATGTGGCCTACAGTTATGGACTGATGTTTGGCGGGGTAATTTCTACAATTGCTTTTAGGTCACTATTCAGTTCGAATCGGTTATCAAAGAGAGCATAACTATACTGAAATAGTTCTAAAGCATGTTTTTTTAAAATAACACTTTTACACACTACTGGCACAGCGTAGTTTTCAGGTTGTCGTTGCTCATTTAAATACATCAGATGACTGCATCAGTTGCTTTCGAAACTTCCTATTTTTGACAGTTGATGTGGATTCGGCTGTCTTTAAATGAGTTACTTAGCTTAAGTAGATCTTGTACAAAAATCAAACTGAGCAATAACACTGTATATACTAATGCGGTTATTATTGTCATGTGGGACATCCATTCGCATAGGGTGAATGGGAATGCATCTTTCGATGGCCGGGTGAATGAAACCGAAGGTTAAGAAGCACTGGCATATATAGCAAAGGTCCATTATTCATTATAGACAACCAGTGATGCCAGGTTATTTTACAAAATCAAGCAAGTAAATCTGAAAAAACAAGTTCAAAATAAGCAATTTAACCGAAAACAAGCCCAAAATGCGTTTCATGGGAAATTCAACAAAACAAAAGACATGCAAGTAAATTACAAACAAAAAACAGGCAAATGTGAGAAAACAAGCCCAAAATAAGCAAACTGACACGAAAACATGCCCATGTGTGTCTTGCAGTACACTGAAACAGAACATTATCCATAAAATGTCGAAAACAAGCAATTTGCAAAACAGAAACCTGCAAAACACAAGTCCAAAACGAAGCAACCCGCAAGTCTCCAAAATAACCCGCAAGTTCAGAAAAAACAAACCCAAATTCGCGGGAAAGGAGGACGCGCCTCCCGAGGGGGGCGTCAATAGATCTCAACGGGGGCGTGAGACCTTATGTGCTCTGCAATATGAAAAGTTTGATCAAGAAATTAACCAATAAATCCTTTGCTTGTACAACTCGTTTATTGTCCGGGGGGGTTGACATAAAGGACAATCACTTCAAGGGCGCGTGGTAGAAAAAAGGTAAAGAACATCTACTTTAAACAAACGAATGTTTTCATAAAAATAACCTCTAATTGCTTGTGTGGAAAACAGTTTCGAAGGAAATACCACTCAGAATTACATTCATCCCTTAAGTAAAAACAATTGCTCTCGAATTCTTTCTTTTTCATTTATCTCACTGGAAGTTATTCTGGATTTCATATGAAATACGAAGTCTCAAAGTATACAGTGATATTTACGTCATCATTCCAATTTCCTTAAGGAATCCTTCATAAAGAAATGTTTCGTCACAGTGGTGCTGTTCAACATCTAAGTTTGGCTACGGCATAATTTTAATTCCAACTTAAAAGTCACCTCCAAAAATGCTGTTCTTTTGCTACTCACGTTGTTGCGTAGTGTTTGCCACCAGGTTCCAATTCAAGCAGATAGATTCGATCTTCTGGCGATTATTTATTATTTAGCCGACGTTTCGCCCACCTATTCAAGTAGGTGTACATAGAGCATTGTTTTCAACCACATATAACAGGGGTGGCCAACCCGCGGCTCGCGAGCCGCATGCGGTTCTTTGCCCGGTTTCATGCAGCTCGTACGTAATTACCAGAAGTCCCACTAAATAACATGCATAACAATAAATGGCTTGCAAAGTTCTGTCAATGTCATGTTGGTGTATGATATTCACAAATGTAGCTGAGCAAAGGTGTGTGTGTGAGTGAGGAATAGATGGGGTGATGTTCATGTGTGCCTTTGTGCATTGTAGAGTTCTGACCCTTGACCAGTGCCACAGCAAGACAAACTTAACAAATTAGTTAATGCACCCTGTGTAGGCTTTATTCGAATTCACAGTACACGTGGAAGATTGCCAATGCATGAGAGTGCTTAACCAAAATATTAAGGGACGGAGCCTCATGCTGCCGTAAATCCAGACAAAAGATCTTCTATCTTTTAAATGAGCAAAAGTGGCACACAACTCTCGACTTGTTCGAGATAGCAATCAGAGGCATAGAATAATCCAGCAGGGACGTCGCGTAATGGCGAAGCAGAAGAAACACATGGAGAATTCAGCGAGAGAACGCTACATACCGGCCCGAAATGATAGAGCTCCATGAGCAAAATAGTTGTAGCATACAGTAGCAACGTGATGACTGAGTACGCACTCAAAGCAAATAGATTAATGGCATATAGCAGCCCGATCGACTTAACAGCCTGCTGAACAGCTGAAAAGTTCGCACGAATTAGACCTTCATGAAAATGACACACTTTAATTTAGCTAAGTCAATTGCGCTTAAATGCTTTTGGGGTAGGAGACCGACGTAGCAGTCAGTAGGTATTACAGCAGTCAATATTATTATTAGATAACTGTTACGTCTTGGCGATCATACAAAATGCCAACTACAAATTCATGTTCATTAGATCGAACTCCGCGTACTATACAGTTTTTGTCGGGGAAAGTATCTGTCACCAAAGCCTTGGGCCAAAAGCAACGTTTACTGCTGGTTTCGAACAAAAGAACAACATCACCAACGTGAAGGTTCCTAGATGGTTGTAGCCACTTCTGGCGGTGCTGAAGCAGAGGAAGATATTCCTTTATCCATCTTTTTCAGAAGCAATAAGCCAGGAATTGCACAGATCGCCACGAACGTCGATAACCATCGGCTTCTAAGAAGACGCCGGCGGGAAGTGAGAAAGCAAGCCTGCCAGTAAAAATAGACGCTGGAGTTAACACGGATAAGCCTTGGGAATGGTCACTAACTGGCGTTAGCGGTCGGTTGCTCATAATACCCTCGACTTCGACCATCAACGAGTGGGGGAGGGCTTCGTCATCCAGGGAACGCTCGCCAGCAAGAGAATGCAAGATTTTCTTGACAGTTTTTACCAATATTTCCCATGCTCCACCACTAGCTTGGGAGAGTGGTGGATTGTGGGTATGCGAAGCCAGGTAGAAGGGACTCAGTTTTGAAATGTACAGCACGTCACTGTCAGCGCAGCACACAAACTTGGTTAATATTGCATTTATTACGCAGTTTCAGAGAGCAAATATAAAAAATAATTAGCAGGCAAACCATTACTAGTCACCAAACAGCCATGGTGATTTTGTGTGAAATCTGGTGTTGACTCTTCTTCGATCGTTAGTCTTGAGAGCAGAATATAACAGATGGATATTCAAGGGGAGCAGTGAGCCAGTATAAGGCCTCCAAGAGAAATTTTTTTAGGCGGAACAAAACACATTTGGGGCCTCTAAAACTTGCAAAATTATTTTGAAATAAATAAAAATTGAGGCTAATTAATGTGCATCATACTTCAACTGCTGGTTTATTGATTATATGAAACATTACGTTAAAACATAACGGCACTCAATATATGTGACCATATTACCATTTTTTAAACATGACTTTTAAGTGTTCATAGTAAAATCTAATCAAGGAAAAAATCAGAAAAAATCATTTAACTATTATATACGCGATTTTCTGGTATTCTTATTCTCAAAATTTCTAATAACACTATCAAAAGCAACTTGTCTGGCCATGCTAGACTCAATGTTTAATTTTGCTAGGTCAACAAGTCGAGTTTGTGACATAGCAGACCGCAAATAATTTTTTACAAGTTTAAGCTTGCTGAAAAATCATTCAGCAGCTGAATTGTCAATAATATTCTCAAACTAATACAAAAACTTGGAAATAATTCACACAAGCCACACGGGCCACATGGCGGCGACCACTGCTTTAAAGCACTGTTGAAATACTGTAAGTGGTTAGCTTCTGTATGTTTCGAAATCTTCAGATTTCTCTGTATGTCCGCTAATCCTAAACTCACATTCGATTCGACCTTGTATCAGCTTGCGGCGCAAGTTTAACAACCAGCAAAATGCACAGCACACCTTCGCGGTGC
>JGI24158J21664_10001850_pt1 | contig 24640 bp, 11 predicted proteins | sample Ectturendosymbi3_FD_21664 | JGI IMG/M metagenome (IMG submission 21664) | reverse complement strand
GAAAATTGATAAAAAGTACCAGCAAAGATCTGAGCAATTTTGTTTAGGGGGAGGCCATGGCCTCTTCGGTCTCATTCTGGCTGCGCTACTGTTACCTACAAAACTGATAGCCTATTTTTTCATTCAAAATTTTTTTAAGTGTGGTTACAACCATCACAGTACTGTTGCGTTCGGCAACACACGATTAACTTTGTCACCGAAGAATGCGCTGCGTTTGTAAATCTGATATCTTATTGCTGTAGCTAACATGGGAGTTATTCTAGTTTTGAATGAGTCATGCTGGGGAGTTATTTGTAACGGTACGGGTCTCCCTCACTGATGCTGCCATGTGCATCAGCAGCATATTATTCCATGACACATATAATTTTTCCTGGGGCTTCAGCTGCGCCAGGAAGTCACAGGCCTAATGTCTGGTCCACTGAGAACAAGAGAGTTTATTGGCGCGAACATTAAACAATTTCATGCAAAAATAAAGTTAAGGCGCTGGGACACCGAACAAAAAACCTGTAAACCAGGTTGTCTCGTCGGGCGCCCCTCGACAGTTTCATAAATTTCTATCGTGGTTTGAAGTTGACGGCAGAATCATTGCGAATTTATAATTTTATATTTTCGTAGAGGTTGCAGTCTGCTGGATGATCAACACAGTTGCGCGGGAGTGCTGGGTCACAACCGATATCTGCCGTGGTTTGCTCAGTTCCGCAAGGAGCTGAGCATGGCAGAGAAAGTGCAAAACCATCAATTTAATAAATGATTTTTGTTAAACATAGTGATGTCGTACGTTATTTTTTAGACATTGTGATTTTCTATTGTACAAACACAACTGTATTTCCTATGTCTGACTGGAAAATTCCGGAAGGGGTCGATAAGCTGAATTGAGTTGCAAAATGGGTTGCTGCTAGAGAAATGTTGAAAAACCACTGGTTTTGGCCTTACATTTAGAGGTTACATTTACGGATTAAATTTCAGGTTTAGGTTTTGGGTCTAGGTTTAATTTTGGGTTTGCGTGTTGGATTTAGGTTTTGGGTGTTGGGTTTAGGTTTTGTGTGTAGGTTAATCTGAGTTTAGGTTTTGAGTTTGGTTTCAGGTTTGGGGTTTGAGGTCATGTTACAAGGACTTTAGGCTAATCCAAGTGTATCCCGTATCGTCCTTGTCATTTGACCAATCCAACCAATCGGATTCTCCTAATGGCAAAATAACCCCAGCAGTGCTTTTGCTTCATGAGGCAAAATAGACACTGCCTTGTCAAACTTTGGAAATACCAAAAGGCTATAATTAGTTTGCCTCATGAAGCAAAAGCGCTCCTACAACTATTTTGCTTTCAACCAATCATATTTGGCTGAAGGCAAATTAGCTGCTTCAGTGGTGCTTTTGCCTCATGAGGCAAAATAAAAATTCATTATTTTACATGGGTGGATCAGGACTGGATCGGACTGATGATTTTCAAAAATTTTGCGGATCAGGACTGGATCGGATTCAATTTTATCGGATCAGGACTGGACACGGACTGAAAAATTTCACAGTCCACTCATCTCTGGTCTGTAGTAATCTACACTACAGTAGGCCGTGCTGTCTTCACGCCTAGTTTACGTGAGCTTGCATTGGCTGGTCGTTGGACGATACCAGGCCTATAAGCTTTTTCATTTATTGAACACGATACGCAAAATTATTGTTTTATAACATTGACTTGTTAAACTTAATGTTATGTGAGTCATTTCAAAATTTGTAAGACAGTTCAAGCCAGTTTGTTGTTTCAAATGCTGTTTTGGTTTGCAGACTAGCACTGCTAGTTAGGTGTGGTTAAAGTGCAACAATGGGGAGGAAAATGAAAATGCGAAATCATGAATTGTGTTAAAATGGGACCATTGTTACTAAACAAATGACTAATAAAAAGTTTGATGTGGCAAAACTTCAGCTTGCTTTTTAATGCAATTGACTCTGAGAGGTTATGCGGTATGTCAAGCTTGCTGTTTATAGGCATGACAGGGCCCAATATGGGGCAATGCATTTAGTTAGTGTCGATTGTGCTTCATGAGGCAAAGACTGTGCTGGTACTATTTTGCCTTCATGTGAACACAAATGGTTGAAGTGGGCATGTGACAAGTAAGATATGCAAAGAGACAGTTGGTTGGGGTTTAAGAGTTTATGGTTAGGGTTTAGTGTCAGGGCATGTTCAAGGTTTAGGGTCAGGTTTTAGGTTTAGGGGTTCAGGGTTTAGAGTTTAGCCTACAGTTCATGTAGTGCAAACAAGAAGCCGCTAACTACCTGCCAGCCCTGAAACCATTACAATACCTGTCCATGGATGTGGGACTGGGATGTTACAGATGTCACGGTCAACTAAGTAGGACATGCGATCCAAACTTGTTATGTGACTACTTCAGCCAATCATGTTCAGCTAAAGGCAAAATAAAATAATTATCAGGTATTTTGCCTCATGAGACAAAATATACACTACACAAAAATGTATGTTGCACATCATGATGCACTTATGGAAGGTTTCGGATAAGGATAGTATGATTTTAACCAAAGCAAGGTTTGAATCGTGTACGGATATCATTTTTCAAAAATAGAATAGGATCAGATAGAAAAAACACTATCCGATCATCTCTGACACGCATATGCCATACAGCACAACAAACAAAGCAGCATAGGCCTACCAGCAATACAAGAGCACCTTACTACTTCCACTTGGCCCGAAAACAATTTGCGATAAAGTAGCACGAATCATCATTAGTTGTGATGAGTGCAGCACATACTGACAAAATCATTTTTTATTTTTTGTGAATATGAAAACCATAGCAAAGAAAACACTTCCATCATCATTTGTGACATCTTGAATCACTCTTAGGGAAATTTCGTAACAGAAATCAAACCAATATCCTGATCCTGTCGAAATTTTTTCAAAAATAAATATCCAAATCCAATCCTGATCCGAAAACATCGCAAGTATCCTGCAGGACATCCAATCCTGTCCATGCTCACCTCTGTTATCTTCCAAAGGGTGATGAACCTTGCTGAATTCGAGACAGAGCGAAATATCGCCAATGAATGAATAACTCAGCCTTATTACAGCCTTGCGTAATAAAAAATTTTAATCCCAAGCCCAAAGAAACGAAGGTAGCTTCTTCAGTTTGGAACGATAACCAAAAGCACATGAAGTTGAAAGATCGGTGGAAGAAACCAAAAATTATGAATCTAACTTCTTTTCATCTTAAAAAGAGAGGAAACGTGGAAAACCAAAACAGCACTCCAGTCAACATCAGATTCGTTGCCAAAACATCAGACACTAGAAATTTTTCAAAATGTAAAATGCAAATACGAAAACCAAATCTTGTATTTAAATCCAAATTTCTGTCATTGTTATTAGCCTAAGTCAGTGGCGTAGCCAGCCCAAAAATGTGGGGGGGACAAAAGTTTTTTTTGGGGAAAAATGTTTGATTTTAGGCGAATAACACTATTTTGTTTGGAAAAACGCCTCTCAAAGCACAAAATGACTATATTTTCCAAAAATTTTGTGGTGCATGGCCCCTTTGGCCCCCCCTGGCTACGCCTATGGCCTAAGCTCATGTGGCGACGTGATTACGCCACATATAACGTTGAATTCGTGGCAGCAGTAGAAGAGCGAATCTAGTCAAATGGGTAATCTCAACTGCTATTGTGCTGGGAATCGTTGGTTCGCCTCTTTCTTTGGTTGGCTCAGGGCGACGCAGCTTCATGGCTGCAAAAAATGGGTCCCAAGATGTCGGTGGCTCTGTTGCAGACCCCTGGGGCTAGGGTCCGGACATATTGAATGAGAAAGACTGTTCTTTAAAAATTTCGATTGTTTTCCTGTTTTTTCGCCGACTTCATTCTAAGGAGCTTTCTGTTCACACATAGTGAAATTGTCATCTTGACGACTAAGAAATGTTTCTTGCATCGTGCTTTATTGTTCTCATTATAAGTCATAAAACCGTATTTTCGTTGCAACAAATGAACCAATGAAATTCATAAAGTCAATAGCGCAAGGCCAAGCGGCCTCGCGAAATATGACCACCGGTCAGATCTTTCTGTTTTGATCACTTCACGATTGAAAATCAAATTGACGCCAGAATGAAAGTAGGCTACATGGATTGGAAGGCAGACTATCTGCAGAGAGTCCCTTATTCGAAACGTGCGTTATTAGAAGTGGAGCATAATGTACATAGCAAGTGTTTTTAAGGTTCTGCAAAGCTGCGACGCAAGTAGGCTTGCCGGAAAGTTTTACGTCACAAATCATTTGTCAAGCGCAATGTCTTCATGTCACAAAACTCTCGCTGTGGTTCCCACAAGTTCATAGCGTTCAAAACATCTCAAATTCGGCGCTACATAGATTGGTTCGCATAATTGCATCATTTTTAGAAATAAAACTTTGACAAACTCCAATAAATTCACCCATATTGTGACACTGCGTCACAATAGTTGCAATCCACTGCTGATGGTCGCCGCCTGGAGCTTGTGAAATGAGGAAGTTATGTGGCGACGTGATTATGTCACTTATAGGCCTAACGATGAATTCGTAGCAGCTGATCTCTAGAAGAGTGAACCTAGTCGAATGGGGAATGTCTGTTCCTGTTATGCGCGTGCCGAGGGTCGTCGTTCGAATCTCTCATTGGTTGGCTCAGGCCGACACGTAATTGCGGCTGCAACACCCTTATGTAATCCAACTCAAAGACAAATAAATAAATAGTTTGGAAAGTAAATCATGTTAACCTGTGCTCTACCACTGGCTCACAACAACATAACAATTGACACTATAGAGACTTCAAAGTATTCATTTTGCCAGCTATGCAATGAAAAGCTCTGTTAAGCTCGGCAATAGCGTGTAGGATATCAAACCAGAAGCAAACCAGGAGTGGAGTCAGATTCAGAAATTTTAGACTCCGTACGCCATTGCATCCTGGTCACAGGATCACTTTGTGGCAATCGGAAAGCCTGAGTGGCAAGTGTGCAAAGCTTCACACTGCGGCAGCAAGCAACAATAGAGATCACTCACCATGCTTGCTCCATCATTGCTTGTTCTGGTGACATATATACGGGTGTTGTTCTTCACCCACATCCCATTCGTGGTGAATCGCACATTCAACGCAACGCCAACCGAGAGACTGAAACACTTGCAGCATAGTTGGGCTAGACTTGTGGAAATGACGGAGAGTGAAAGACACAAGTAAACTCCAAACTGAAAAAACTTAGATATAAACAACCACCAATCAAACGTGCTAAAACAACATGGGCACCATTTTCTAACTTATCAGGTGCCATTTTTTAGTTTGTTGGGCAACATTTTTTTAATTATCGGGCGCCATTTTACAGCATAATGTGTGCCATTTCATAGCAAAGAAAGACAAAGGGAATATGTGAAATCTCATTTGACTCGACATTGACTCGAGCTTGCAAAACAATTACTCGAATTGACTTGACAGTTCTTGTGACTCGACTCGAAAAAATTTTAGATGACTCTCACTCCAAGGGCTTGAATTACGGGTTTCTAGACCATATGTAATCTAGATAGCCGCATTTAGTTACGCCTGAAAACAATTACATGGGTTCGAACTTGAGACGTAACAAGGACGACATTCACGAAAGCTAAGTTCGCTTGGTCTCCCTACGATTCCTGACATCCAAGGTAACTAATGCAAGATAGAGACACAGACCTTTTAATGTTTTTTATTGTTTTTATGTTCTAAAAAAAATACACACGAACACTGAAACTCACCAATAAGTTTAATAAGACGTCCACTCTCGTAATATTCTCGAACACAGCGACACTGACGAAATCTTACTAAATCTCGCCAATCTTACAGAAACCAAGTTTCTCAACCCTAGACACTCCTGTTCAAACGTTTTCTAGCTTAAAGAGGAATATCATGATTAGTGGGTTATTCTTATGTTCAGTTAAATCGTGACTAGGTTCTTGTAGGTTTTGCTACGAAGAAGGTTCCTTTGTTATATTTCCGCAAAATTTGTATCACGAATTTGTAAACGGGTTTATCCTGTTATTAATTTCTATCAGGGTGTAGGCCTGACGGGTTTTGATTTATGGTCTAATTTTAAGACAGGCCCCAATCGTTTATCAAAACTTAACTTTGTTTTGACTTCTTTAAATCGTCAAATAAAGTGACAAGGAGTACCTATATCAACGCCATTTTAATGGGAAGGGGGACAGTGTTTCGCCTTGTGCAAGGCAATAAAATCGCCTTTTGACAACGTAAATTCAGAGAACTGGCGACGTGTCAGAATTCCACTAGGACTGAGCAAGGCTGTGGCCTTTTGACAATATCAGTCCATGTGGCGAGACAGGTTTCCACTAGGACCGAGCAAGGCTGTGGCCTTTTGACAATATCAGTCCATGTGGCGAGACAGATTTCCACTAGGACCGAGCAAGGCTGTGGCCTTTTGACAATATCAGTCCATGTGGCAGAGTCTCAATTTACTTCAATGGCTAAACTACTCAAAGGCAGTGTAGACCAAGGAAGGAGTTCTCAGTTCATAAGTAGAAAAGTGAACTGAACTGGGTAGCTGAAATCGCAGCTTATATACCCAAATTTGCTGGAAAATCCCTAATTAATCATTTATTGATTACTAACTGGACATTGCCTTATAAGGTTTTATGGGGTTGTTAGTCGTGATTCTTAATTACATCATTAATGNAAAGTTCTCTGTACTTTTCCATGACATCATCCTTTTAGGCCTTCTTTAGCTCTGCTTGTTTGTTTTCTTTGTTCTTCGCTTTTTGCTGTTCTAAATCAAATTTTATTTGATTTAATCCGTATACAGTTTGTCTTTAGATTCCAGACNGATCTGTCTGGAATTTTGTCTTGCTTTGCAACNCTGTAAAAACGTAATGTTTTGTCTGTCACGTTTTTCGTGCTTGACTGATCACAGCCTTTGGGTTGCAGGTCGGCATGTCTTATTCTTGTCGGTGGACGTTTGGACTTTGTTTTCTTTTAATGAAAGCAACATTTAATATGTACAGACCATAATGTGTCTGCTAAACTGTATAGTTGATGTACATTTTTTGCAACTTGGTGATTTATTCGGTTGGTTTTCAATATGCTGTAACAAATGACGTCTTATCTGACTCACAATATTGTGAAATGCTATTTTTTGTTCAGTTCTATAAAACTAACAGTAGCAGAAGGAGTGACTGATTAATGAGACACACCATCTCCTGAGAGGCCATGCATGCACAAGTTGCCACAGAAACTCTACAGCAGATGAATCATGTCATTGCGGGATTGAAAACTGACCGAAAAATAGGTCGACAAAGATTCTGTGTGAATGTTGCTTAATACCAAAATGCGAGTAAGACTTGGAGAAGTTGATAAGCATGGTAATAGTTGGAATGAATACACATGCATGGGCGTCGGAAGAGGGTGCCGGGAGGGGAGGTCTTGGCTCCCCATGGATTTTGAAATTTGATATTTTCCAAAAAAAATTTTGTAGAAAAAAGTTACTCTTTGTTTCGAAGTTGGTAAAACGAAATGTCACCACTGTTGGCTCCCTTGGAGTGGCATCGCCAAGGACTGCAACACGCAAAACACTTATTCGATTGGGACCAGACTGTGTGAAAATGCTCGGACACAAGTGTAGTATTTTTCCAAGCAGACGTGTTCTTCTGGTCAAAAGAAATAACAAAAGGTCACCAGGTATTAACAGCAAAACCAGTGACTGCCTGTCCAGAATTTGTTTGTACTGTATTACCATAACCTTCAGTAACGTTTCTGCTGGTAACTGTTTTCTGAATCGTCTGAATCTGTGATTGTTGATTTTTCGTTGATTTTCTGAAGGTAAGAACGCTGATTGTAAAAACTACCAGATTAACCTACTCAAATAAGTTTGGTATATTCTAGTTTTGTATGCTGGATATATTTCATTTTCCAGTCAACCTGAGGCACACCAAGGCAATTGTAAATATTAATGTGTAAAAATGAACAGAAGCCGGAGCTGGAGTCATGTTATAGAAAAAGAGCTCCGAGGTCGGAGCAGTGTCATTTTTACGACGGCTCCGCAGCCTTGGTTGTAACAAGCTTTGCGAGATGTGACGGGTGATTCGTCAGAGCTAACTGCAGTAATCTTGTTTACACAGAACAATGGCTATTACCACGTTTTGGCGTGAGCCTGACAAGGTAAACGTGACTCATGCAAATACTTCAATAAGTGACTCTTATAATGTAGCCTGCAGAGTGCATACCCAGCATGACGCCCCGGTGAGCAATGGGATTAGAATGCACGTTTTTGTTTTCTTTCTGAAATAAAAGCAACACCCATGGGAAATTTGAAAGCAGTGGTAACAAATGCTAAAAATTCTTTAAGTGTTTGATAATTCGTCACGCCTCTTAAAGTTGCCATAAGACAGCGGAATCCTCTGGTCACAAAACTTACACTTGTCAAGCTACGTTTCTGAAGGTCCTCATGGACGCGAAAGGGTCAGTCATTTGCATGACTTTTCAGCACACTTTCATAACTCCAAATTGTATATTCGTTCGTACATTTATAAGCAAAGTTTGAGAACAAGTGCACAGATAAAAGTTATTCAAACATCATCCGCTGATAGTGCAAGCAGAAGAATAAGAAACAAACAATAACAATATGGAAGGAATAATACTACCACATCTAAATATGGGGCAACCATAAGTCTGGATCTAAGTCAATACACGTGAACTCCTTACAGCACTGTTCCCGACAAACAAATCTACGCTATGTACGTCTACCCCTACCACCAGTAATCAAAATGTTGAACTTGAACCACGAGCAGCTTACAAATAAGCAGCCCAGATCAATCGGCGTTGGCAAGTACCAAAAATTTGCACTCAAACATGTGTTTGACACAGCAGCGATTGCTTCACATTTGCCATATTTCCCAACCAGCTTTCGATACGCGCCAATATCCTCTCTTGCACACGTTATCTAAAACGTTGCTACATTTCGAGAGTAAAAAAGGTTAGTAACGTTTCGAGATCTTGCCTTTAGAACACACTAGTATTCGCTATTTAGCTACAGTACTTGTGACAGCACAATGTTACCAATAGACAAATCGCATGGAAATGTTAAAGAATCGTGCTCTTGCGCAGGATACGGCCGCCACTGCATTTGTAGCGGCAGAAATGGTTGATGTAAAGAGCACGGCGCTTTCAGCGATATTCTGGATTCTGCAACGTATTTTCCGTCGACTCACTGTCCTCCGAAAACAGCGCCTAACGCAACTTCAGAAAGTTATTTGACCAACATCACTTCCACAACGCGAATACTATTTACACACGAAAATGCAGTATTTTCATACATTCTGCACATAGAATGCATACAAAACACGCGAAAACTGAGAACACTTCAGTAAGGGTGAGAGTGGATTTGTAATAAGGTGATCCCAAACAGCCTGCCGGATCACTAACGCGGTTTGGGGATATAAAAACATTCCATCAGGAGTTTACAAAATAGTTTTTTATAAAAAAAGTGACCAGCCGCATTACAGACATTAAGCCAAGATGAAGTTACTAAGTTATAGCCGTAAGACTTAAGTTTAGAAACATTCCAACAAGAACGGGACAATTACTGGAAGCTTTACAACTTAAGCAACGTTAAATTCAAAAACTGCAAAACGGAAATAAAACGCCGCAAGCTCTTATTGTGCCAAAAACTTACAATGCATACGAGAAATTAACAAACAAAAATCATCCAAAGCAAATGAACCGAACCATCAACCGTCCAGACGTTGGTAGTCGCTTCGCATGAGACCTGGAATGAAAAACGAAGAAGCATTTAACTTCACGACGAGAGTTGTTTTCACGACAAAACGCAAAGTGCGCCAAGATTTTTTCCCGATCATCCGCAACATGTCGTTATAACTCTTCATTTTGTAGCAAAACTTGTAAACGTTAACAACTAAAGATTACGCTGTTAATTTTTCACAGTCAGTAAAATTTATGGGACACCTGACTAGATAAACTCTCGTGTTTTTTTCGGTGCCCCGGCGTTTGCTGTTTTAGAGAGCACATCTGGCGCGATGAACTCAGTACCGCTACTTAAATCACCTATCTGTGCGGCCATGACCATATTGAATACGTACGTGACACTTCTCTGACGTGTCAAAAAATAACAGCCGCAAGTTTACCATTACGCTCAAGTCATAACTTCAATCAGCAAAAACTCATCGAGCTGCGCAAACGCTAAAACACACCAATTAGGTTCAAGATCATGCGACATGCATGCGTGATTACATATATCGGCACCACGCAAAAGTATATTCTATTTCACAACTACGATAAATTAAAAGTATAATGTCGAACAGCATGAGCACGGATTTCATTCCAGCAGTCGTATCTGCAACAAGCATGAACGAACAGCAAATAAAGAGCTTAGTTTACAACTGCAAAGCTGCGTTTAATCATTGACCAAATGCAGTTAGTGCCAGGAAGCTTTATCTGTCACCTGAGTAAAAAAAGCAGCATTCGCGAAGCAACAGCTTTGCAAGCGCAGTTTTACTGGTATTGCGATCGGAAATCCCGAGCGGAATGTGCGCAGAGCTTCGCACTGTGGCAGCAAGCAACAATAGAGTTCACATGCCATGATCACTCTATTATTGCTTGTTCGCGCCATATATATGTATTGTTCTTTACGCACATCCCGTTCGTGGTGAATCACACAATCAACGCAACACCACCGGAGAGGTTGCAACACTGGTAATGCGACTGTTCCTCAACAAAAAGAGGACATAACTATTCCGGAAACTAAATTACCCTATGGAAAAAAGCTAACACTATAATACAGCAAAACTAAATCTTGCATCCTTGAAAGCAAGATGACAAGGAAACAAATGTTATTTCTTAGTGAAAAACTTAAGGAAATAATTCCTGTTACTGGCGAAGGATCAGTGGAATGCTACTGGTAACAAACTAAGGCTATAAGTAGACCACGCCTGTTTACGTTAGGGTATTGACAAAACATTCAAAAAAAGGTTGACAAATCGTCTGCTCTTTATTTACACAACCAAAACTGTGGGTTTAACCGACAGAGAACCACTGTAGTATCACTTTGGCAAACCAATCAAGATAAACAATATGAGAAATGACTGAAGCCCACATGCCAGATTACATGCATGAATAAATGTTCTATCAGACACCACCGCATTGGGTATCTTGATCAAGTAAAACAAATCAAAACGAAATAAATTAATCATACTTAAACAAAACTGCAGGAAACCGGGAACTCTACTCGACAAACACCGCGCGATCTGACCAGTTCTAAAAAGTCACTGCTCCTCTACCTCCCAGAATGTGACGTGTCTAAAAACAACTAAAGAATTTACGAAATGAACTTGAAGCTTGACAAAGAGGTTCGACAACCGGCGGACGACACTGAACATGCAAAAGGGATGATGAAGTACTGGAGCAAAATAACTTTTTTGACTGAACCTCAACAGAATCGCGCAACAGCAGTGGGACAACTGGCGGGCTAGAATGAATGCTGTGTTTTTCCAATTAAGCTTGCACCAAAGTCCATAACAAAATTTCAGTTCTACGTACAACAGAACATCCAAAATAAGCGTGGATCTACATCATACACAGAAAAAAAAATTGTTTGCAATTAAAAAAAAAACATTTTTAGTAATCTACATAGTCTGACACCCAACATCACACTGCTTTAAAAATAGCAAACTAACCTCAAGCACTGAAAAAAAACTTTTCTTAACGCTTCTAAATAAATAGAATTTTACGAAACAATCACATGTTTTGGATTATCGCAAGCCCTTGACAGTAAGTCAGTCGTGTTCAAAAAATTTTTAACTCTTCCGAGATCAAATACTGCTATACATGTAGTGAATACTTTTAGCACCGAAATTAGTGTAGTCTAGCAACCTCGGTCAATCCATCACACATGCAACACGCTCTTTTTACAAAGCGAAGAGCATTGCATGCACGGCTGAAGAAACCATAAAGCCAATGCAGCTGCTGACTACGCAGACAGTGCAGAAAGAGCTAATCAAATAACGCCAGTGCATGCAGCAGGCGACTAAAAAAGTTCACGATAAATAAACCAGAACTTTGCATAGACCCCTTCCACAACCTTACAGGGCAGGCTATGCGGACGGATCGTCAAATCTTTGGTAGCCCTTGTTACTTCCGACCAAACCTGCCAAACAAATGGCGAACTCACAATTGGCAAGTCGGGTCGCTCGAGCCGGAGGCCTCGAAGCCCACATAACAATCGAAAACATTGCGAGCGAACAACTGCAACGGTTGGGGAATCACGCATGCAAGCAAGCAAGCAACTACCTTGGAAAACACTTGAAGTCTCGCAGACTCAACACTTGATTCGTTGCACTTTGCAGTGCTTCAGATAAACGATCGCTTGTGGCAATTCGCGATGTTAAATGAGTAGAAAATCATGCGCTCGACAGGAATCAGACCGAACAAGCATGCACGACAGATCATCTACACAAGCTCAGAAACAACTCGTTACATTCAGGAGTAGGACTCGTCGTTTTCAAACTTTTCGTAAGCGGGAGAAGCACCACCCAGTCCTGTCCAAAAGAATACGTGCCACAAAGAAAATATCCACACGAGCAGGTTTTTAGAACATAATCACTTAGAAAAGAAAAACAAAAAAGCATAAACGCTGTTTTACGCAACGCATAGCGCACAAGTGTAAAGGCAAATAATGCAGCGGAATAATGCATGGTGCCATGCAATTTTAATTTAATATATGGCTGTATTGGACGATTTCAATTACTTAAGTAAATTCAGTTGAAAAAAAACTGTTTTGACCACACAACATCATTACGCTTCTCAGGAAAACAACACGTTTCTGCGAACGAAATCATGCGGAAAAACAAAAATAAACTGAGGGCATGTCATTCACGCAAAACGACTGTTGCGAGAACAAAACGGCTCACCGTATTTCCTTCTGATTTCATCGTTGCGCCGTTGCCGGTCAGCACGCCTACACAAAAAAAACATTTGAAATTAACCGTCCCATGTCCAACGATTTATTCTCAACGGGAATACTGCTTAAGACCGAATCTTCATATATTCTGGCGTGCACATATTACAAAAAGATTGCTTTATACATGAATAGCATGTTGCAGTTTATCATACTGTACTTTGAAGCTTGCTTATATAGAACACTAGGAATTTCTCCTTTCTAGAAGTTGATCATATAACATTAAAGCATTGATGTTTGCTATTGCGGAGGTTTGATAACAATCTATTGCGATTGTTCGTATTGTGAAATGTATGCTCATGTTTTTTACTGCACTGTGCACTAAGTGTGGCTTGAAAGCTAAATTAAAACACATGAAGAAAAATCTTCGATCTAAAATAGTGCTTTGAGGGCATGCTGGACAGAAGTGACTCAAAGAAAGATGAACTTTGTCTTTATTTCTTCGCTCCATTGCCATGCTACCTTTTTGGCATGGATGAAGAAATAATGAAAACAACATTGCCCAATTTGGTCAGCCGTCGTAAGGGCCAAGAACCACCGAGCCACAAAAAGAAGGTAATTAAACAGCACGACATCCCACAGTGAACTGATCTGTAAACATTAGCTTGTTTGCTGAAAGTGTAGGTCAGCGGTTCTCAATCTCAACCTTTCATAGTTCGTTGCCCCCTTAACGAGACCACCAACACCCGTGCGTGGCCTCCTGCCCTTCAATTCAAAACGTAGATTTCGTTTAAATAACGCATATTTTTCACACCAACCAAGGTGAAGGCCTACCTGACTCCGGTTGAGAAACTCGGGCGCAGGTCATCTATTTATGCCTGCCCTAATAACTAAACTACGATTGGCTGATCCGCAACTATCGCTGCTTGTGGTGGACACAGCAAATGAATAGATGCACTCAAGTAGACACATCAAGGGACTATATACCGCGTCGTACTACGAATTTAGTTGTGGAAGGCAGGAACTTTACTAATAAGAGGTGCGAACAAGAGTTAAGTTGAAGTTCTACAAATTGACAGAATTTACTGATGGGTACATCGTGTTCACAAAGCGACAACCGGCAAAGATTCAGGGCAGTGGCAGTTTTTGTTAAACGGACAAAGCAAATCGAGTCCATGGGTGATTAAGCGGAGCACCGAAGATTGAAAAAGCAAAAATATTATTTCAACGCTAACGAGTTGACAACTCTTAATTTCGTAGATTATTGTAGCCTCTAAGACCTAAGCTAGAGAAGGTACTGAGTCAACGCGAAACTGGAAGCTTCATAGATAAATTCCACGAACTGACTCCAACCAACAGCCTGATCAAAAACGTCATGAGCGCAACGGATGACGTTAGTGATTGCCCACTAAACGCGTCAACCGTAGTACAGTGGATTTTTTAAGTACAGGCTTCAACGCAAGATACGAGGCACCAGACCACTGTCGATGGGCAATTCGTACATTGTTGAGAAGTATTTGCTGAGCCTAACGCTCTTCAGCAGCTATGTCCAACCGAAATGCATTGCTGGGCCAAAAGTTAAGTACTTTCTTAATGAGGCCGCACACTGAATGACTTACGTTGTTCTCAGCAAACTAAAATTTTGCTTAAGCTACTGAAACCGTTCGAATCCTAACAACAATGGTAAGGTCTTTTTGGCGCTTCTAATCACTCCGTCATAACTGTGATGTCATAGGCGGGTTTAAAGTGCCAGTGGGACCACAAAACAGAACTAGAACTCAATTAATTAGTGTAAATGGAACAAAAGGGGCAGAAATCATAAAACTAGAAATGAGTTTGCACCTAAATGGACACATGGAAATCTGCCAGTAGGCCTACGCTGTGCTGACGTGATAGTGGCACTGAGGCACACTGCATATCACAAACGTCAAATTCAAGATTATCAAATGAGGAAATGGTGGTTATCATTTGTTTTGTACATACACAACGAAACCTTCAACTGAGCAGGCATGCGGCCTGGGGTTGGACATAGCTGCTCCAAACTAAACGTTCCTAAATCAGTGAAACATGGACCATCACTAGGCGTGAAGCAGTTTATCAAGTGGACCACAGATCTCGAAAAAAGGTTTTACAGGAACAATGAATTTGCCCAAAAAGGCACTAATTGCCAAGCAGTGACACCACCAATGACGGATGTGAAAGCCTTGGTTGTGCTACGCTGGCGAACAAGATCTCACAGCACTTTCCGCGGCAAAATATTTTCATGAAAAAAAAACGTCAGGACCATGAAAGAAAACTGATTGGGGAAAACTGCACTTGATGGCGAGTTCGAATGAATTTATAATAGAATCGACATGGATCAACTTTTTAACGCTTACCTGGTAGCTGAAAACAACATTTAGCAGACACAGTATTTCAGAATTTGTAAAGTATGTAAAGAATTTAACTTCAAATATCTATCACGGGTTTGTTCTATGTTAGGGGCGTTTTGTATTTTCCTAGCCTGAGATTCTCCGTAGTCCAGATATAAATACAGACAAAGACGTATAGGTTAAGCACACCGCATAATACCTGGAGGGCAACGCGAGCGAACTTACACCAGTAAAAATACTAACAGGGCTGTTACTATAATTGCAGCTTTTGCGAGAAAACCGTTCAGTAAATCCACCTGAAACTTCATAAAGAACGGTGTTTAACAAGTACCTCCAACACAAGAATACTGTTCTAAGCAAATCAGTGAAACGTGACGGAAATTCCACTAACAGGCAGTCACTCGTTTAGAATTTCTCGCGCTGACATCCAACCATCGGGGCAGCATTGGAACTTAGACAGAACGACATACAGGGAAGAATTTACTAGGTCGTACAGAAAACAACGCACTAATCCAAACACAGCAAAGTTTCACAAAAATGGGATAGTTTGAGAGTGTTCTCAATCGCTCAAAACTTCATTGTCCATTGAAAGCAGCAAGTTTTGTAGCTGACACTTGAATAAGAAATTAGATGGCAATAACTGCTTTTTTCGTAAAGCAATACCAGGAAACGGAACGATGAAATAAGCAAACTTGTGTAAAAGTGACAACTGCTAGTGAGCAAAGGCGACCAAATCGAAAAGTATTTACATCACGTCAGTAGTGGGCAACGACGGCGCAGATATGCAAACGTCACAATGCTGCGAACCAGTGTTCACTCTGAGGTGCGCAACTGCGCAGTTCCACCAGACAATTTTGCGGTAGATACTATATATTGCAACGCTTGGAACGCTTCGCTGTTTGTGTGTCAGCGTGGTCGCGCAATTGCATGCGCTTCGTGCGCAACAAAAAAAACATTTGCTCAGTGTAGAATTTATTAGAGAAAACACTGCTGCCAACACCAAATTTCGTAGCATTCCTGTTCAAATGTAATACGGTTTGAACCGGAAAATGTTTCCCTATACAAGAAGACTACGTCGTTTTCAATTACTGCAGAGTGGTTATGTAGGCACATTTCTAATTTGTTAGTAAATGCCAAGGCTGTGGAGCCAGAGCTGGAACTCAAGCAATTTTGGATGGCTGGAGCCGAAGCCAAAAAATTTCAGATGGTGGAGCCTGAAATTTTGGTTCCCGTTCAACAGACAGAATTTGTTATGCAAGTGATTTGTACAAAAAAAACCATAGTATTTAGTTTTTATTGGACCAAATCGTTCTGGAGCAGGAGCCAAAAACTTTTAAGAGGTTTGATCCGGAGCCAAAAAACTTGGAGGCCTGGAGCTGGAGCTCGAAATTGGAGTTCCGGCTCCACAGGCCTGGTAAATACTGTACCATAATTTATGTTTTAACCCAGTAACTCGAGCATAGACGTGTCATGCGCGTGCTCAGCTGATGAAAGAACTTGCGCGATTCTCGTCATTAATTAATGCGAACACCACGATTCTCAGAAAACTGGCTTCTTTAGTAAACAAGGAAACAATCCGAATGACGCACATATTTTGCCAGTTACACAGACGTTTCCTGGTTGAAAATCAAAAGCATCTGAACTCAAAATACAAGATTTGAACAGTCGGCTAAACGAAGGATTCACCCAGTGGATAGGTTTAGAAACAGTAAACATTTTTAAGAAAATGACATTTGTAGCGTTGGAATGATATACCGTAGGCAACACTCATTTCCACAATTAATTGGCTTCATTCTTATAAATGTTTCCAATATCGTGCACCACTGTTTCCTAATACAACATTTGGACGGACCATGAAACTCAATCACGTATCTTGGTTTGCTTTAAATATTCAGATGCCATAGCAACAACTTGCTAAACAATACAATTTTTAGAACACGAAGTTGTACATACTACACGTCGGTGTCCTTGGGTATAGAGCTATTTACTTCAATCACCGTAAAAATCCAAGTTCAGAAAAGCTTAAAGGCAGCATTGCAGGTACGCTGAATCAGTTCGCATAATGTAAGCCAGCCTATCAATGCGCAGGCAATCAACTTTAATGGTTGCCTACTGTACAACATGCGGCCTATTAAACTTTTAACAACGAAATGAACAAACACAAATGCGCATTTTCAAATGAAAGGAACACGATCTGTTCATGCCCGTGCAACTGCTCAAGTCTTCGCCTACATTCAAAACCTTTCTTTCACCACAGACATTACGCTGCGGTAGTTACATAACAATGAAATTCGAATGAACAAACAGTGTGCTTCCGGTTGCAGCATTTGTGGCGTTTTTCAGTAGTTTTCATGGATTTTGTAAAGTTAGTTTAGAAATACTGTGCTGCCTTCTTTGCAGCAACGCATAAAAATATGGCATTTAAATTACTAAACAACTATGCTCTTGCGGAGGGAACAAATTGCGGGCAAGTGAGCGGCAGGGTGCGAACATGCTCGTATCGAAGTTGCATCATCGAGGTTATAAACTCAACTTGAAACAAAAGCAACCTTGCTGAAAGAAATCAGGTATCAATAAGAGCAAAGCTATAAAAAAATAAAACTAAAAACACGCAACGCGGCCGCAAAATAGCATTGATTATTTTTGCACTGGCGAGCTTAAATCAATTAAAAAGTGCGACAACCACTTGCATTACATCATTTTATTGACGACTGTTTCCTGTAGACCCAAACAAACAAGAAAAAAACATGCTGTTCTTTTTGCTACTCATGTTGTTATTTCGTAGCGTTTACCATCAGGCAAATCAAGCAGATAAGTTAGTTCTTCTGGCGATTTTTATTATTAGCCGACGTTTTGTCCACTTAATAGGTGGGCGAAACGTCGGCTAATAATGAAAACCGCCAGAGAACTAACTTATCTGCTTGAAGAAAAAAACATTTTGGACATGAACAAAAAAAATTATTTTGGGCGGTCTTACTGCAACAACAGTAGTCGGACAAGGGTTTCTGTTCCGATCATACCTGAACTACATCAACAAGTGTTCACAGTTTCAACATAATTTCGCAAAAACAACATCCAAGCGAGGATCAGCGTTAACATGAGAAAATTACGGAACTGAAACACAAAAAAAGAACAGCGAAACCAATTACAGACAGAAATATAAAGGAAACGTCAAGCTGCAACAACTAAAGCATTGAAACATTGTTTTATTTGTTGCAAAAACAGATAATGATTACTTGAAACAGATAATTATTGTTACAAACTGTTTAATCACCTTTCGTCTTGCCTCATTTGCCTTTGTTGACGTTCTGCTTCCATTCGTGCCTCTTCACGTAAATACCTACATAACAGACAACAAGAACATTCGTGATGTAACGAAAACTCGAGACACGTATTAAGCCGCTTCCACTCTATTATCTTTACGCACCGGATCGAAAGTTTTGAGATAACATGTTTGGCGTTTTCGGCTTCAATATATATATTTGTGTCCTATTTCTTCCGGGTCATTTCAACAAAAACGTTGCCTCTCAGAGGTCACGTAAGTTAGTTTAAAAGGTACCAGTCAAGGGTAGAAAATAAATAAGGAAGTTTTTCTTAAAACCACATNCTCACCGNAACAGCGACNGATCACGAGGTCGATCTGGAGAGCATCTATTTATTGTACATGNTGTGCCTTATGTTAAGGATGTTTTGAAACATTTGCTAACAATCGAAAATAGAAACCATAGATGAAGCCTGTCATAAATAACCTTTCGGCACCAGGAGTGGTTGCACCACAACGAACTTACGCCGCATACAACCACAAAGCAAAGCTCCACTCACTTCGTGTTGTCTTTCTTAAAGCAGCAGCATCCACAGCACTTGCACACACAGAGAGTGATGGTAATGAGTAGTATGCCGCCAATGACGCTCACTGAGATGATCAAGGCCTCAAAATTTACTAAAAAACATGATGCCCAAGAAGGAATGTAAATTTTTAAGTACGATTTGACACCTTCAAACCAAGTTCATAGTACTGTAGACGCTAGACTTAGACATATACATGAAATCACCCAATAGAAAAATTCCTACTTAAGTGATCATGTTTTCAATTCAAATTTACCATCCCTATAGTGCACAAAATAACAGAGAAGGCAAGGTAACTGTACAACACATAAGGAGACGTTTCAATTTTGGTGGAGTATCACCAAATCTTTCTGTCAGTTCTTAAAAATATTGGAAATTGAGGTTTATCAACAGAAGTACAAACTGATGTATTCGTTTTCGTTTTTTATTTCTATGTACAAACAATATGCTGTTGACCAAGCAAAATATTTTAAGTGCCTGAGACATTTACATCAAATCAATGGAATAGAAAACAACTTGTACCTATGAGCTTGTTGATGCTCAAGGAAACATGAAAGTTGGAAATTATGTCAGCCTTGCACAAAGTGCAAAAACAGCTGTTAAGTAGGAAGTAATCACACTGCTTATTTAATAATTTCCACAAAAAGCTTACACCAGCACACGCCCCATCTTGCATTAGCCAAAGGGCAATCAGAAGCAGATGGAAGGACATGGTTGACAGGATATGGAATACACTTGTTCGGCTTGTTGCACCACATACATGACACATTTTTCAGACAATCTCCACAGGATTTATTCAGAGTGTGGCATTCTGCAAAAGATGTATACATGAGAAATTTGCTACTCTTCGTTTACACAGCAGCATGAATTAAGATGTTCAACACTACTACAACGAGGCAGGAAACAAGTTTATGATTCTTAACTTGTACTACCCAGCAGATTGTTACAAAAGTTTCTGAGTGCTGCAGGCAGCATTTTGGTCAGGAATTGTTTATTCAATTAATGATTGCTTGTAGAATGTGGAATACCCAGCTGTTTTGATGCTAGTGAAGTGTCAAGTTGCTGAGTCATTGGGGAAGCCCCAAGCATAGGGCTGTCCAAAGTCACCCCAGGGCTTACAATGCAAATTATTAAGAGACTGTGCATATTTGTTGATTTTTTAAAAATTTGTACGCATTTCATTTGCAAAATTTTTTAACAAACAATGCCAAAAATAGCCCAATCTGCTTGGCAGCATCTAATTGGCAAAAACATACCTGCCAGCAAACATGTTGATGACCATTTGCAGGGCAAACTCATAAGTGTCAGCAAGAACCCCTACAAGTCACATAAATGTATTTTTTACTGAGCACACTTAATCAGTCAGAATGTATTGCCAAGTTGGACTAAAGCCTGGTCAGTAATTTTTCACTTCACTCAACGAAAAAATCCATTTAAAAACTTTCATAGAAACTGAACTGGGTGCTAGTTTACACAGTTGCGATAAATTTTCCTCGAATGCCAAAAATTTAAGCCACTGCTCCATCAAACCACTTGGTAAATACACAATGATAACAATGCAGACTTATGTAATTAAGTCACGGTCTTGAAAATTAAGTGATTGTGTACATCTGATTCATAGCATGAAACCAAGACATTAGAATGGATGACTTAAACTAAGTCACCCACAACACAGCGATGTCTAGAGGGAGGGCCATTGCCCAAGGTAATTAAACAATGACCCATGTCACAACTTTTTTTTCTAGCTAATATTAATTTATAATTTAATAGATTTCAAAACATTGATTTTAATGAAACAGGAGCTACATGTAACCTGGCCTTCAGAAAATTGCCTCTGCTCTAGTAATGCACACAGTTTTCAAACAGAAGGCAACAAGCACAAGAAAGCAAATGTACAGATTATAGTTTAGTTAATGTTGAATTGCTACTACTTGGCAAGCTTATTTCATCATATATCACAAAAGTGAATGAGAATGCTTATTGAGTGTAAAAACAAACAATTTACATTGATCAATGCGTAGTAAACATGAGTATTGTACACTAACCAGGGCTTGAGTACCAATTAAGCAAAATAAGCATGTGTTTTGGTCACGAAGTGAAGGGGGCAATAGATATGCACACATAAGGCTTGGATCATTGCAAAATGGAAATTCTGAAGGTTGCTGGAATTTACAAGCCAGTTTCATCCATGTTCAGCATGCCACAAGTAAAAATATGGAAACTCTGGAAAAGGAAATCCTTTATACGTGTCTATAACCACTTGCGAGGAACTCATATGATGGCACAAAAGATCAATGTGCACATTGATATGAAGTAAGATCTAGTTATTTTAGTTAGTCAGTTGATTCAACACCAGATCGATCACATTTCGATCAGTTAAGTGTTGTACTGCAAAGCTGGACAGTCAATTGAATGCTTCTTAACTTTTCTGGAATTGAGAAGTCATGTTGGTGAGGAAATTACAAATCAGGTGTTGCAGTACTGAGTGAAATTTGTGCTAGACTTTTCAAGAGGTAGAGGTCAGTATTATGACAACGCTGCTAACATGTTTGGGCATTAAAAAAGGATGCAGCAAATTTTTTTNGATATAAAGAAGTTTGCTATATATGTGCCCTGTGCAACTCTTTCATTAGTCTGGCAGGCTAAAGTTCTGTTGACTGCTGTCAAGAGATAGCTAATTTCTTTCTTTTGTTAATTTCTTTTATACAGTGCAATCACTTTACACCATATTTTACAGGCCATAAGGAGCACTTTCAATTTTTGAATGGTAGCTGTTCTTTTTTCATACATAAAGCGCACCAAATTATAAGGTGCAAAATGAAAGATTACATATGAGGGATTTTAATCTGTCACACATGCCTAATCCACCAGGCACAAACATAAAAGCTGTGCATGTCAGTGCGCACCAATGTACTCAGGAGCCTCCCAGCCAGAGATACATATAGGTCTGTGTGCAGTAGCATTGCGGAGTAATATGATCTATGCTTCAACATTAACGTATGTGCCAGTTACTCACAGAACCACATGCCTACTCGTTGCAGCTGTTGTTGGTTTATTACATACACAATGGTGTGTTTCCAAAAAAATAATGACCAGCAATTGAATGAATAGTAAAGTTTACTACATAAAACTGGTCCTAGGTGAAAAAGCACAACCAGATTCATACATTAGACGCACTGCATTACAAGGTGCACTTTCGATTTTTGCAAAAATTAAAGGATTTTAAGTGCACATTATAGTCTGAAAAATACAGTACATTTTTTCAACCTCAGCCAACTGGTGGAAAATTCTTAAAAGTAGCATTACAAATGAAGAGTGTGTTGAAATCTCTGCGTGATACCAGATGGGAGGCACATGCTGTGCAACAGCATCAATTTTAAACACACTACAGCAGGGGCCTCCAACTCAAATTGCTCCATGGGCCACATGAGGACTTACAAGGTAGCCCGCAGGCCGCATTATGACGCTGACACAACAATAGCAGTACCTTTTACATCTTATTTCCTGCNAAAGGTATCACAAATATAGGCAAATCATTTCTAGCCATCTCTACACTCACANTAATCGATTCTAGCCATCTACAGAACTTTTTCACTCGCTAGCTGAGCACTTTTAAACACCAGTGAATAAACTAACATAAATGTTATTCATTTCATTCATTTTCATACCTACCTATCCTCTTGAGGGGGTTGCAGGGACAACATCCATAGAACTTGGAATACCTCATGGTCAACAGCCTTTCAAATACTTGTGCTGGCTCCACACCAAGACAGGGCCAAGCAAGGTCAGAGATGCAGTTACTCCACCTAGGCTTTGGACAACATCTGGGTCACTTTCCTGTGGGTTTAGCCAACAGGACTTGCCTCACCAGTCTTTCATTGGACATTCTGGATACATGGCCGAGCTAACGTATTGTTTTCTCTCAATTAGGAGAAGTGGTTCGACATTCAGGGCTCTGCGAATTTTACAGCTGCGCACTTTGTTGCAAAGTGNCACACCAGGGGNGTAACGAGGGGAACACAATGCCCCAGTGCTGAATCACTGGGGAGCGCCAAAAAGTTACAGCGATGTCACAAGTTTTTCTTCAATGCAGCACATTTACAGTACTCCCAAAACACCTTAGGTTCAAATATGGAGGCGCCAAACTTGTTTCTTGTCCCAGGCATAATCTAACCTTCATACACTCCTTTGTCACACTGTGGACTCTTCACAAAAATACTACCTTTAGTACTTGCACCTGTGTTAATATTCCTTCAGTTATTACCCAAGACTTAACTGCTGAGGGGCATTGACTCGACAACCTTCCGGCTCCTTCAATGCCCTGGTGTCCTTACACTGATTTGTGTTTTTTCTAACTGAATATTAATTATCGCCAAATAAAATCAGCTCATGACCATAGGTAAAGATCGGAACAAAGCAACTGGTGTTGTGGGGGGCAACACGATAAACTGTGATTCTGCAGTTGAAATTGGCAAAATAGCAATGCAGAAAATGTTAGGTAAGACATTGAGACATCCATCTATACCGAAAAGATAAAGTTCTTCCACTATCTAGCATCACGAACTGCATCAAAGTGCATGAAGAGGTCATTCCTGTGAACACCATGTGGTTGTCAAACAGAATAATTTGTGTCATCAAACCTGATGAGAATTTTGCCTCCTGTCTAGAGTATGAACTAGCTCCTAGATTTAATGCTTTTTGTGACGTATCCATGAGAAAAAACAGAAATCTGTCATGTATGATGGCATAGAGTCAGTTGTTGATAGTTAACAGACATCTCCTGAAAAATGTACAGTTGTCATCGATGGTGGATATTTGCTGAGGTGTGTTATATGGCCTCAACGGCTCATACAGTGACGTATATTCAGCATATGAAACATATGTGCAGACGCACTATGGGACCGACAATGTTGTCATTGTGTTTGATGGTTGCAGCGATGCTTCAAGCACCAATAGTGTGGAGCAAAATCATTGAGAAAGGAGATCGCAGTCGACAGATCTTGATCACAGATGATACACCGGTTACAATCCATCAAGAAAGATTCCTTACAAATGGAAAGAATAAAGCCAGGCTTATTCAGGGATTAACCGGGCATTCGGAACTTGCAGGCATACCAGTAAAACATGTGGTGGCAGATGCAGATACGTTGATTGTACGAACAGCAATTGAGCTGTCAATCAAAAGCATTGTCATTGTGGTGGGAACTGACATAGACTTGCTTATTTTGTTGATACAGTTGTTGAAACAAGACAGCCGACTCTATCTGTACAACCAGGAGCTGGAAAATGTCCTGACAAAGCATTTTTCATCAGCTGCATTCAAGAGCATTTTCCAGAAGCATGTTGCTCTTCCTGCATGCCATGACAGGTTGTGGCACCGCATCTGCCTTATACAGACAAGGCAAGAATAAGACATTCAACCTTCTGCAGAAAATTGGCAGCACAAGGAGATTCCAAGATTGCCACAAATGTAAAACAAGCTCCTGGAAATGCGATTTACTTTTGCTGGAAAACGCAAAACAAGTTTACTG
>JGI24158J21664_10001849_pt1 | contig 24649 bp, 16 predicted proteins | sample Ectturendosymbi3_FD_21664 | JGI IMG/M metagenome (IMG submission 21664) | reverse complement strand
AATGTGCGCTGATGTATAGCTAACCACTTTTTGTGCTCTTGTGTCTGTGATATGGACCACGAGTCCGCAATAAAACATTATTATTATTATTATTAATCTCTCGTAGTTGGGGAATAACCGAACACATGGCGTGAGCGAGTCAGCGCGATAATCGCGATTAGACTACAGTACTGCTATGTTGGAAATGGTTTATCAGGTGCTGTATGTTTGGAACACACTGGTGTAATGTATACAGCACTGCATGAATGATAGCATAATAAACGAAATGCAATGTTGACGAAGAAATCTACAGTATGATCTACGCTAAAAGGCGATTATTCACTTTGCAGGACACCTGCTGGGTTAACTTTCTGCATGTGTGATGAGTATTAAGGGTCAGCGGCGTCGGTACCACCAGCGGAAGGATGTACCTCCAGCGTAGGGGTTGATTCAGAAAGCAACTGTTTGTACCTCCAGCGTATGGATGCCTTTAGAAAGCAACTTGAACTGTTTGTACCTCAAGTGTAGGGAGTTGATTGAGAAAGCAACTGTTTGTACCTCCAGCGTAGGGATGCCTTAAGAAAGCAACTGTTTGTACCTCCAGCGTAGGGATGCCTTAAGAAAGCAACTGTTTGTACCTCCAGCGTACGGAAGCCTTTGGAAAGCAACTGTTTGTACCTCCAGCGTAGGGATGGCTTTAGAAAGCAACTGTTTGTACCTCCACCGTAGGGGTGGCTTTAGATAGCTACTGTTTGTACCTCCAGCGTAGGAGTTGATTTAGAAAGCAACTGTTTGTACCTCCAGCGTAGTGATGGCTATAGAAAGCAACTGTTTGTACCTCCAGTGAAAGGAGTTGATTTATAAAGCCAATTGTACATCCAACATAGAGGTTGATTGAGAAAGCATGTTTGTTCCTGCAGTGTAGGGATGGCTTTAGAAACCAACTGTTTGTACCTCCAGTGTAGGGAGTTGATTTGAAAGCAACTGTTTGTACCTTCACAACCTAAATTAAAAGCTTTTATGATGTCAAAAAAGCAAACGTTGAGCTTGAGACAAGCGGCAAACAATACTACAGATATTCCACTGGCCACTCTACATCGTTACAGCCCATCTAAATTGTTTGCAAGAATCATCACTACTCTGGAGGTAAAATCAGTTGCTTTCTGAAGCTACCCCTACACTGGAGGTACAAACAGTTGCTTTCTAAAGCCATCCCTACGCTGGAGGTACAAACAGTTGCTTTGTAAATCAACTCCCTACCCTGGAGTTACAAACAGTAAACTTCTAAATCAACAGTATCATGCTGCTGGTACATCCCTACGCTGGTGGTACTGATGCCGCCGACCAGTCCTCCATGTCATGTTTGTTTGTAAGAGGTTGTTTTGCTTGAATCAGAATATATTGAATTTCAGTTTGCTTTATTAAGTAATGAAGTTGAGTTTTAAATGTTCCAACTGTTTGCAGCAAAAATGAATTGCAGTTAAAAAGATTGTTTTTGATTCATTGGAAGTGTCTATTTTACTGGCGATATTCTGGCGGCAACAGATCGGGTGGGGCTATTGTGCCGGCAGTTGAAGTTTCGATCTCGTGGCATGACGCAATACAAACAAAAAGGTCACTTTGTCAAGAAAACGCTGTCCTGCTCGTGGTGTAACGGTTAAGTGTTATGGCTGTTATGCCAGTGGTTTTTGGTTCGACTGTCACCTTGCCGAATTTCGTTTTTTTTCTTTGCTTTTTTTAGGCTTTGCTTAGGTGTTACGTTTAGGGGTTAGTGTTGTTACGTTTGGGTTAGGTTAGGATTAGGGTTAGGTTACAATTAGGGTTAGGTTAGCTTAAGCTTTAGCTTAGTGTAAGGTTAGGGCTAGTTAGGTTAGTGTTAGCTTAGCATTAGGTTATCTTATCATTAGGTTAGCTGAGCATTAGGTTAGGGATAGGTTAGGATTAGGGTTAGGGCTACGATTAGGATTAAGGTTAGGTTGTAGGTTTATCTTTTAGTTACATTTACATGTACTTCCTTTCTACCAAGCCTTTTGCTGCTTCCATTTTGGCAGCAAAATAGACACTGCCTTTTTTATTTTAGCCATACATGAAACAAATTTTTTTGATGTTGATTGAAATTTTACACATTGCAACAAAGGAAGAAGCTTATAGTATTTAGCTGTAATGCTTGTTTAAGGCAGTGTCTATTTTGCCTCATGAGGCAAAAGCACTGCTAGAGTTCGTTTTCTTTCAGCTGAACATGATTGGTTGAAGTGGTTACATGGCAAGTTTAAGTATTGCTATCAAATGCATAACATGCTTAGTTGACTGTGACGTCTCTAACAAAGGTTCAGTCCTATGGATGAGTGTTGTCATGGTTTCAGTGCTGGCAAGCTGTTAGCCACTTCTGATCTGCGTTGTTTGAACTATAGGTCTTAGGCTAAACCTTAACTCTTGACCTTGTCTCCTTGTGTATAGTACTTGTCACATAACTACTTTAACCAATCATGTTTGACTAAAAATACAAAATAGACCTTATACAGCTTTTGCCCCATGAGGCAAAATAGACACTACCTTATTTTAATTGTTGGGTGAAGAAAAATTTAAAGTCATATTGTTTGAAAACAAAATATTGTACAACCATTGTGATATGCCAATCTGTAGTCCTAAAGCAATGTGGTCAAACTACAGACCCCGCGGGCTGCATGTGACCCGCTGACATATTCAGAAAAAATCTTCCAGTCTGAAATTTGTTGAAAAGCGTGTAAGGTTACATTTGTCTCACTGAATTGCTTGTGCTAGATAAAGTGCATTTGCACAAGAACAATGAATATTACGTTTTCTGTGTACCATTTGGTTTTATTTTTTATTTTAAGATCAAATTAAAGGGAACAGCTCTTAGCTAACCCTCTGCTGAGGCGCCTGACTAGATAACCTCTGTTTTTTCAGTGCCCTGGCGTTCGTTGTCTTGAAGAGTACATCTGGCGCAATGAACTCAGTGCCAACAAATAAGTTTGTCTGTCTAATCCATCTCAAAGTGGCCCGCGAGCCAAATTAATTGTTCATCCCTGCAATAGGTAATTTTAATTAGAACAAGCATAACGTCTTTTAATAAAAATGTGCGATAACAAGGGTGTTAGAGACTGCAGAGAGCTTTTGAAGTTAGTCAGCAAAATGTGTAAGTGTACATTTTCCGAGATAAAGCAATTAAATTTAAAAACAAAAATCAAATGGGAAGCAAAACACTGTACCATAGTTTCAGAGAAGCCTTGGCCACAGGCATCCCACTGATGGAGATTTATAATAAATTGCTACTTGCTATTGTTTCAATGACTTACTTTAAATTACGCACTTACTTGTCTTCTTTTTTTTAGTTTTAACTGTTCTGAATCTGTTGTTTTGTAGACTACATCATTTTGTTGGAAGTGGCCGGAAAGTTGCCGCGTTTTTGTAAACTGGCCCGTAGGTCAGAAGTAGTTAGACCATGCTGTCCTAAAGCATTAGTGTTTCGGTTTTGTATGTCACAACAAAGTTATAAATTGAAATCTAAAGCATGAAGAAAAATTAAAGAAAAGTGATAATAGGAATGAGGAATATGAAGAAATTAGTTAAATCGATATACTGTATCGTATGTGTAAAAATAAGAGTGAAATTGAAAGTGAGGTGTCAAAAAGCTATGTAACAATCATGTTATTAGGGTGATCCAGACTTGAAAGCATGGGAGTTGTCAATGAGATATCATGTGTGACACAGGAATTTTCAGGCATGACATGCATGAAAAATTCTTAGCGTGTGTTGCTTAAGTGTGATTGCTTTCTACTATGAACAAGTTGATGCGTGTAATTACTTTAAATCTTTAATGACTAAAACAGGTTATCACAATTTGTGCCTGGCTCCATTACATCAATTTGTTACCTTGAAAAGTGATGTTAAGAGTGATTGCGGCCCATGTTCTTTATTGTTGATTTCTGCCACAGTGTGATGCTTTGTGTACTTGTCGCTCAGGCTTTCTGATTGTAACAAGGGCCATATAACTACTTTGGTAATGGATGCTATGTTTGTGCAAGTTGGTGGCAACACTGTACATGAAATTTTATTTGGGACTCATCTATTAAAACTGATCAGAATGAGATTGAACAGATCACAAGTTTTGCTTTTCAAGTCTTTGGTATAACCCTACCAGGAATTAAGCCTAGGCTACCAGCTTAAATGATGCATGCACAATCCAATGGCCCACTTATCTTGTTATTATATATTGTGTATCACCAACAATAGTTCACATATTATATTTTACTTTTTTTTATTATAGGTACTAGTATATCTGATTGAACGTGTAATGCAGTGAAAACAATTTTAATTATTCACTATTATTGGTGTGCATGAGTTGCAAGATATATTAGTGAGGATGGAAACATTATCAGAAATAGTTTGTATGAATGAAGTACAAATGGAAGAAGCAATATTCACATTAGTTGCTAAAATATTACAAGAACTTCAAGATTTCAAGTCGTTTGCTGATTGCTCTTCATCTTTAGAAAATTTTTTGACTGCATTGAATGGAATATTGTCTTGTGAATCATCACATAGCAAGTTCTCAAGTGCTGTGCAAGCCAAAGTTAAAGAAACTTTTTATACTCTTTTGGATTGCTGTGGAAGTGAAAGGCATAATATTCCTAATGCTGTTTGTCTTTTGATAGCATCATGCCTTCATATGACTTCTGATTTTCCTATGATATTTACACAGTTTATAAATGACTATTTAAAGACGTTTTTGCTTCAGCCAACCATTTCAGTGAGTGAGGATGATGATAGAAGTTATTTTGCAGTATTTTTTCAAATGCTGGAATTGCTTTTTTGTAGTAATTCATCTCTTGCATTCAGTTGTTTCCCTACATTATGCTCAATAGTAGGTGGCATTGCCCATGAAATATCAGAAAGCATGGCGTTCTTTAAACTGTTCACTACGACAGCCAAATGCATTTTGCAAGAGGGAAAGCATGATATAAGTGATTTATTGTTTCAAGTTCATGTAAAGTTTTGTGGCCAAAGCAAGGCTGTCATTGTCAATTTGATGAGAAATGACAAGCAAATGGAAGAAATGTTTCATTCTGAAGAATGTGCCTTGTCTTTAAGCGTAAATCTTCTTGGTGCCTGTTTTGAACCTTTGTATTTTGACTCTGAAGATAATTCAGAAAAAACATTATCTCCTGCCATTGCTGGCATTGTGAACCATCCTTTTACATGGATTACGTTGCAAATGGGTTTAAATCACAACTCTGCATCTACAAGAAAAAAAAGCTGTTTTTTACTTCGTCTTGCTTTGAAGATAATCGAACAAAACACCTTGACATTAGAAATTTTCGAGCCAAATGATGCGAACAGTGATATTCATACCTTTAAAAGCAATATTGTAGATATGCATCAGAACTGTTTAATATTTACTACCAAAGGTGGCCAGGTGCTGATAAAACAGTTCAGCCAACTATTGTGTGCATATGAAATACTAGAAGATAATCAACTTCATGTCATCAGCCCTTCCATTAAAAAGATTGAAGCACTTTTTCACAATTCTGAGCAAAGTGATGTTTTAATTCCAGCTTCGTGGATGCTGTTGCTATATATGCGAATGTTCAAACATGAAAACAGGTATGTTGTGTGGAAATAAAAAATCTGAATGTTTGAAGTAAACAACAACAATGTTTCTTATTTGAAATAGTTCTCATCAGCCTTCTAAAATTGCACACCGGGTGTTGTCCTGAAAATGATTGAAGCATTTATAAACTTAAGCTAATGTATAGTAGTAAAGCTAGTATAAATTCAGTGTGTAATCTTTGTTGCCTCCTATATTGAAAGTTCTCTATGAAAAAACTTTTCTATAGAAGTTGGATAATTAGGTGATGAATATAATGTAGCAATTACAAAGTAATTAAATGCAAAACATTGGATTATCTTTTCCAATAATGATATATATAAATATAACATATAAATCTCATTTTTCTATCAGAATAAAATATTTTTATAATATTAGTTTAATTTGTCATATAAAAATAGAATTATACTGATTAGTTGTTGGGACAAAAGTACATGAAATTTTTGTGAAAATGTCTCCACATAAAATAGAACATGTATATTTTTGATATAAGCAATGAAACTGTATTCAAATTATGCAAAATAACTGTGCAACTATAAAACCATATGGTTAACATTGATCTCAGTTTAGTGTGACCAATAAAGACAGGGCAGCTTAACTTCTGGTTTTGAACAAATGACATTTGTATGTGTTCCTAAAAGTAGGAAATAATTAGAAAAACAATGTGGTTTTTAGCACAGTCTACACTGGTGCACGAATATATTAATGTTTTTGCACTGTCATTTGTACACTGGTATCCTAAGATATTCAAACACCCATGACTTTTTTCATTCTCACTTTTTGCAACAAAAATGTACACGAATGTTCTTCATGCCTAAATGCCATACCCTTGAAAATTTGAGGTCAATCAAGCAAGAACTCTCTAAGCTACGTAGTTCTGCATCATACAGCCTTTTGTTGCCTGCAGGTACATTTTTTTCAAAACAGCAAGGTACAGTATAATCAGTTGTTGCAAAAAACATGGCAACTTTTTTCATTCTTGTTTTTTTGCAACAAAAATTTGCAGAAATGTTCTGCATGCCTATATGCATTAGCCCTGAAAATTTGATGTCAATCAGAACTCTCCAAGTTATCTAGTTCTTCATTGAACGTTGCCTGCTGTGCGCCAGCTACAACACTTTCTATACAGTGGGGTGCAATTAGTTGTGTAAAACATGGTAACTTTTTTTGCGGTTGGTCTTTTGCAATGAAAATTTACACGAACGTTCTGCATATTTTAAAGCATTTTTTTCTGAAAATTTGCGTTCAATAGAGCAAGAACTCTTTGGGTGATTTAGCTTTGGACCAGGCAACAGAACATGCGTTCACAGTGCTTTGTGACGCCCTGACCATGACAATGCAAGCTAGTTGGCCAGTGTAGAAGGTTTTAAGGACGGTTGTAAAATTAGCCCTAGGTAAGATCATGTCAGAAGATNNTGACATGATTCTGCCTGAGTAAATTGGTGTACATTTTGAGTGAATGTAAATACTTGAGCATAAAAGAATTTTGTGGCAAAGGTGGGAAAGCAGTCTTAAAGATTAGCAAAAAAGTTAGGGGACTGTTGCAGTAGTCCTGTCCTGGTAACTTTCTTCCTTTACTGTAACTGAAGGCCGTTTTCAACAAGCACTTGCGTATGACAGTTAAAATTTGGTGTGTGACAGCAAAAAATTCTATCCATCATATGTGCTACTTTCAGAGTTCTGTGTGAAAGACAAGATTTGTCTTGGCTGCCAAGGCGAATTCACAATCACTACATGCAAGAAATGTTTTGGAAAATATCACACATCCAGAAATGCTTAATTCCACTAGAGCTTCTCAAATCAACTTGCTTAGATGGGTTATTTAAGTCATCACGCTTAAAACTGTCACAAAAAATAAGACACCCTCTTAGTTGGTGTTGTATGGCATCAGCATATTAATTGCACTTACATACAAATGAGAAATAGTAAATAATGTTTCCATGATAAGTTTAGTAAAAAAGCTATTTGTGCAGCAGTGTGACTGGGGTAGGCCACAAAGGAAGACCTGGGACATTTAGGCCGTAGCTCTCACTTGTGGCTAAATTGCATTTGGTGGAAAACAATTTTGTGTGCTTTAGCTTGTTTGAAGAAGCTAAATCACATATGCAATTCCCACCAAACTAAATTCAATTGTGTTTCCAAGCTGGGTTCTGCAATCAAATACTTGTGGTCAGGCTTAATGCAGTATGTCATTGATTATCTTGTCATTTGTGCACTTATCTAATCAACAGATGAAATTTATCTGTGAGCCATGCAACTATTTAGAAAATTTGCTTCTCAGCATTTTTTACCTGCCAAAAACTAATGGTTCAGTTGTTTTCCCACAATACTGCATGACACCCAATGAGAGGAATATAGTGGAAAGTCTATATTCGGTTAATAAGAACATCCACCTTCCCCTAAGTTCCATCCTTGGTGTTTGTTGAAAATAGTGTTAAACGTAACTAAAATTAAAATTTTAACTTGCCTTTTCAATTAAAATATCCATTCATTTGTTTGCATTGAGGAAGATTAACCAACTGCTGCTGCAGTAGGTTTTTTGTGTACCTAAGTAGTAGTGAAAGTTTTGCTTGCTGCCAATTTTTTCACAAATCGGTTCCCAATTCACAAAATGCATTGCTCGCAGAGATGTGTGTAATAAAATGCAAATGCTTATAAGGCATGGATGTGCCCTTACCTGGCATAATTAAGGACTCTTGCAACAAATAAGAACAAGTTGTATTAACAGAACTACAATTTGCAGTTGAATTCAAATCTATGCTGGTGTTGTGACCTTGTGTGTGTCGTATATATTTCTTACACTGTGTAATTTTCTCAGGATATCAATGTACAAAGTCAGATTAGTTTTTTGGGCAACTGCTGTATTTTAGATATTTGGGTTGCAAAAATTGAAGGTGTTTATGTGGGTTGCAAAAATTAAAGGTGTTTATATTGTCCAACTGAAAGTAGAAATATTTTATCATTCATTTTAGAAAAATTTGCGTATAAAGGGATGGTATGTGTTGTTTCAGGCATGTAAGAAGAGATGGAGTTGCATCGTTTTTAAATGTAAATTTCCATCTATTCAATCTTGAAACTTGTGGAACTTTTTTTAATGGTTTTTTAAAAGGATTGATGCAAGCTTTGCAGGATGATCAGCTTTATTGCTGTTGGAGGTAGTATGAAGATCTTAACAGATGTTTGGGCCAAGTTTTTGTCTATTGTTATTTTTGTCATTTGCAATGTTTTTTTAGTGAAAATGTTGAAGATTACTCCAGCACGATCCCTGTGAAGTTAATAGAATGTTTTCAAAACTGTATGAGAGAGTCTCCTGCCAGATGTAAGTTTATCCGGAATGTGTTGCATGCAGTTGCTGAATTAGCATGGAGTCCTGTTTCCCTTTTGCATGTATGCCATGCAATGTGCAAGATGGATGCATGTTCAGCATGGAAGGCTGCAGATATAAAAAAGCTGAGGTATGTTTTGTTAAACTACTCCGCTATAAAAATGAAGTATAATTAGTTATCTCATTTGTTTTGTGCAGGTATATTCTGTCACAGTCAGTTACAACCCACAACAAGTGCTTAAAAGAAACAATACAAAAACTGCTGTTATATAGCTTCATGAAATTTGTGGACAGTGCTGATGTAAGTCCTAGAGATATTATCCAGCTTTTGTGGATATTTCTGCAAAATAAGATGGTATCTCGCTGTTCAACTGTTTGGAATGAAGTAAGTGCTGATCTTGTTTCAGTTAAATATAAACTGGTTTGTAGTGCATTTGCACTTGCAGTGACTCAACTGTCAAATCCTTGGATTGTTTAGGTGTATATGTTAGTGCTTTTCTAGAAATACCGTTTCAAGTCAAAATTATTTGTGCTTCCATTTTCAAATTCAGGGAGATGGTGATTTGTTAGTGTGATGTGAGCTATGAAAGCCATTGTGCTTAATTTGTTCAAATTTGGGAAAGTTATGATTTGTCAGTACAGGTATGCATTAAGAACAATTCTTTGTTATTAGGACCAATCTAGTGGGTTGTAATTCTGTCATCAAAACAAAGCATCAAGTTAGGATTGTGATTTCAGCCATGGAGTAGTAGGCAGAGTTAGATATTTGCAAAAAATGTAGTATTGATCTTTTTATCACATGTGTGCTTCTACACAAGTGCAGACGTGTGGTAATAACTCTGGTTGTTAACAGAATTTTATTTTCCTAAGTTTGTGGCAAGAGGAATTTTTTTATGTAATTCTAACTTCATGCCTGGTTTTGAAATCTTTGTATGTTGCAAGTTGTTTAAGAGATCTATGCAGTAAAACTTGTCCTATCATACATTGATTCAATTCAGCTTAAAAATTGACTGTCTCACACGTATCAAAGCTGGTGTTTTTTCAGATCATTGATGGGTTAAATTAATAACTAGGCTTATGCCATTATGTGTCTCTCAGAACTGCAAGTGTACGTAACGTCCTAGGAATTTCCTTTGGCAGCGTGTGTTACAATTTGTACAGTCTTTCTAAGTTTCTACAACCTTTTTGTATTTCACAGCAATATGTTGTTTTACCTAATATGCTAATAAAAGGGCAGTGTAAGACTTGCTTTTCATGCCTTGCATTTTAGGGACATTTTTCTAATCCGATTTTTTTATGAGGAAAATAATATCATTTACTGACAGTGTATGTCAGCATCTCAGATTTTGAAATATGATTTGATTCTGAACAAAAATTGAAATTCAGCTCTAATCTAAATAATGTTGCTCTTGACATGGTTTTAGACTAGTTTAAGAGTTTTTCTACAAGAAGCAGCATGTTATTTTTCAGTTGCAGTTGCAATTCTGGTTCACTGAGTTAGATAGGACAACTTTAATATTGCGGTTTTTGTGTTATTAATGCAACAAGTTCTGCTAAACTTGAACTCCACCTTTGAATTGTACATTTTTCCATTTAAACACAAAAGCAAGAAAGAAGAAAAGTATGGGCTAGGCTGGTACCATACACCAATGCATGAAGTAAAAACAGTTAGGGCAGGCACTTCACATCTTGCAAGATATATACAGTGGTGACTGCTTCTGACTGAGTGTTGATCTTGGTTACTTGAACCAGTGATACTCTTTATGTAACCCGGGAGTATGTAGGCATTGATGACTGCAAATATGTCTGGCACTAATAGCAAAACTTCAGTCATGTTTTACCTGTGGTTACATAAAATTTCTTTAAGTGTAGATGCTGTATTTCCCTTTAGTGCTGTAGAAGGAATCATCATCCCAGTCTTGGTCAGGTGTTTGTAAAACTGCTCAGCACCCTGGACTGGATGTTGAACATATTTTTAAAATGCCTTTTTTTCTTGATATACACTGCAAGTTAAAGTTTATACTGTATGTCAGCACATGTCACAGGCAGTTTTTTTGTTTAGATTGCTTCGTGGTTTGCTGAAGTTTGCAAATTAAATGGAAAACTTGAAAGAAGTTGTTCCAGTTTTGATTTAGTACTTATTGATTGGTTCAAGGAATATCTGTCTGAGGCCAATAACGATGTTGTCATTGGTGAAAATGGTCACATGCAAAACATTGCAGAATCCATAGCATTGGGCTTATTTTTGTTTTCTGATGGCATTCTTCTACAAAAAAGTAAGATGTTTTCGTCTGTTTCTGGTGTGTGGAAGATGCAGAAGAACTCTGTGTGAAGTTGTACAAATAGCACTTTTGACAATTAATGCGATGGAGTAGAATTGTGACAGCCATTTATGTTGATTTTAATCAAGATAAAACAGCATTTTTTGCAGAAGACACACACCAAGTCATTCTTGTTATTGAAAACATGATGATGTGCATACATTCAATTTTGGATAAAGCTGCAACTCGTGTGTATTATCCTCAGCATCAAGTTGTTCATTGTCTGCTGTTTGTTAACTCATTGTTTGGTGTTGTGCGAATGTCTCTTTCCAATGGATACAAAGGTAATTTGTGAAAATTCTTCAAAACTAATTTGTTGCAACAACGTGTGTCAGGCTTATGGCATTTCCGTTAAGTTCCCATTTTGTGGTGCTTCGTGGATTGACCCAAATAGTAGGGGGATATACACAAAGATGGCAATAAAAGGCAAGGTGACCACATGTCCAGTTTCGTTTGTGCTCAGTTTTCATACTCCTTGTGGTGTGTCACTAGTGGTTTGCAGCGCCCATCTCCGCTTGCAAATGCTGAAAGTCTTCGGTGTGACCGGGAAACGAACCCAGCTTTCCAGCTTAGGTGGCCTGTGCTCAACCAACTGTACTACCTAGCCAGTTTGCTGTGAGATGTCACCTCACCTGACCTATTATAGTCATGAAGTATGTCGTTAACGACTTAGTCGCCAGTCAGAGGTCCAAATGCAGATACTCAAGCTTGCGAAAACGTTCCGTGTAGAAAACTTTCGAAGAAAATGCTCTTGGTCGAAAGCAAAGCGGAAGAAAATTAGTCCGTTGGCGACGTTTGCGTGTGCAATGCTCACCCCTTGCTGTTTTCTACGTATTTATCATTCGGTATTGCATTTATGAAACCAAAGGGCCTTCACACGCCAACACGCATTATTTATTTTTTGTTTTAAGATCCACTGCTTCAAGATTTTTTGCTTCCAAACGTCGGCAAAATTTCAAATGCTTTATTAGAATTCATTGCTAGGAAGGTGCCTGTTCAATGTCAAAACCCAGAAGTTCTTGATTTGTACATGAACTCTCTGGCCAGTCTTATGACGATGAGCGATGCTGACCCTCGGCGGAATGTATCGTACCTTCGAAAAAGTTGCAATATCATTATTGCTGTGATGAGTACGTCTTTGGTTCAGCTCAACAAGCACGACTTACCAAGTGAAGTAAGGCTGTTGTGCTACAGTCATGTTTTTTTGCGATTTGGAATGAGAAGAATTAGAAGGCAATTGAAAACTTGGCTTATTTGATCTGCAGGCGACGGATAGGAATAAGAAACATAGTGCAATCTTGATGCATATGAAATCCCTTTCGTGGTGCTTAGAGCTTATAAGCAAGTTTCGTATACAATTGGACCAAAAGATTCGCGTCATGCTATCAGGTAAATTGCTTGGCATTACACTTCTTATATAATTTGATTGCGTAACTTCTTTTAAGGGTTGTCACTTAATGAAAAACATCTTATTAAGATTAACTTCTAAGTACTTGTCAAGTTCTTGTTATCTTAAAAGTTATTCGGAGTTGTACGCGTTAAATGCTTTTTTCCACAGCCTTTTCCATCCATGACATACAGGACAACCCAAAAAGAATTTTTACCGATGTTGTGCTTCCCTTCCAAACGACCACCATTTAAAGGCCCTCATTGTATTACGCCTGTCAACCTTAAAGACCGCCCTTCTGGTTACGCATGTCACAGCCGCATTGCTCGTAACTGTGTTTTCGTTGCTCTGTAATTGGCGTCAGATAGGTTTTCAGTTTTATTGAGTGCAATTGTATGAAAAGGCCTTATTTTCCGATTTTTGTTTGCCACAGCTTGTGTTTCGAATTATTCATTTCAGTCTTGAGGTTGTTTGCTTTCTATGCCCTTGCTTTTGTCCTTAAGCATTTTATCTGTAAGCATTGCTTGGAGATTTTAGGACTAAGCATGCGTAGAGTTACGTGATATTTATTTCGTATGTAAAAATTTTGCGTTTTGTTTCAACTGGCTGCGTCCAGGCCCATAGCCAGGTTGCAATGTTTGGTGGGGCACAATACAGTTTTAGGGGGGAAAGATTTTTGCTTTTACTATATCTTTAAAACAAATTTTTCTGGGCGCAACAAAATTTGGGGGTCACTGCCCCCAAATGCCCCCCCGTGGCTACGGGCCTGGCTGCGTCACCTTTGTGGAGACAAAATTACTTGAACACAACATAATTAATGCCCAAGTAACGCGCCGTGTTTATGTCGTACCTTTCATTTAGATTTTTTTTCATCACTGAAGACCGTTTACCACTCGTTTGTGAAGAGTATTCCTCGAACGGAACCTGCCGTTACTAAGCAAGAGTACTTGTTGGCATGGTGGCGATGCGTTGCTTATGGAGCAAAAACAGACGTCCGTTTATGTCCAGATGAGATTCTGTCGTCCGATTCTCTCACTGTGTTTGCTGAACATCTTCACTTGATCAGTTCTGACAGCCTAGTAGTAATGTTTGAAGTTTCTAAAAGCTTGCTTGGGCAGGTAAGTTTTGTAATGGCTATAGCAACGAAAACATGAGAATAAGGATCAAGGAAAAGTGTAACTAACGAAAGTTACCAATGAATGCTGTCGCATAGCGCTTCTGAAGAGTGTAAATATTTTATCGCTTGGGAGAGCTACATTCAGAGTTGCTTTAGACATCTTTGATAGACCGCAATGCAAATAAAACGTGTTTTCATTCCTTTTCCAGTGCACCCAAACTTGACACGTTGCACAGAATGTAACGTAAGTCTGATGCCCCCCAAGCACAGATGCTGATTTGACGTTGTGGCGGCAAAAACGTGAGCGTGTAACAAACATAACGATTCAGCGAAAATTGCGCTACTCTTGATACTTTCCGATTTCAGGTATCCAAGATGTCCGAGCAGGCACTGCAAACTTGCGCTCTGTTTGTTGAGAGCATGTGGAAGGAAACTTACAATTTGGAGCACTCGCCTCACTTTCGGCCGCTTTACAAGGCTTTTGTCGAAGCTGTTTATCAACCGTGTTGTATCCTCAGCACTAGTCCGGTTATAAGTGAGGTCCTGCAGCAAGTCTTGTGTCGCATCACGCACGCTTCGCAGCAGAAGGCCCAGCTGCTCGTTGACGTTGTTGAAACCCTCTGGCGCCACTTGCCGGTCGTGTGTGCTCAAAGTCATCCTAACGATCAAAATGTTTCGCTGGAACCGAAACCGTCTGCTCCTCTCGCGAAGACAGACCCATCAAGTAATATTTTAAGGGTGCTTCTGAGCAAGGAGACGTTCGGAGTGCGAGTCACAGGACCTGTGTCGAACAACCACGTCTACGCACGTTTTCTCATCCACTGCTTGACGTTTGTATCTTCTTCGAAAGACCTGGCTGCAATCAACCAAACCGTTCGCTTTGCTAAAAGTCTGGGCGCGAAATTCTCGCCTACAGTGAAAGTCACCAAAGGTAAGGACAGTCTCTGCTCACAGCACTGAGCAGCAGCCTAATGTCGTCGACACCGCTGTTTTGTTCGCAGTCGAAGACGTGCATCTCATAGCGGCTGATTTAGCGCTACGTTTGTCACAGAGTGACCAGAGGTTTGGCGAGCTCTGTGTAGAACTTCTCCTTGAGCTTGACAAATCGCTCAGCGAGGTTCGTGTGCTGTGGTTTTTGTGAGCAATTTACGCTTGTTTTTTACCGTTAATTTTAGGCAACTGTTTTCTTTATGATTTTTTTGTCCGCAGAAAAGCACTCGATGTCATCTTAACTCGGAATTACACTTGACGAGGAACAAAGTCTGGCAAAACATCCTGTTGTTTCTACCGTTTGGTAAAATGCGAAAAAATGACGGTTTCATGCAAACCATAAGCGAGGTGCTGAAACAAGAGTTACAACCGTCGATTCGCCATTTGGTAGAATGGGTGATGACACTTTGCCTTCTAATGTGAGACTGCATTTGTCATTATTTCTGACTTTTTTGTATATGCTTGGAAGTTTCTCCCAAGCACCCATAGTTAATACTTAATAGCGATGTATGTTCCTGTCGGTGCTTTTTTCGGTGCGTTACGAACACCGTAAAGTTTCTCGTCTGCTCAAAAACACGTTTGATTCTTCTGTTAACGATTGACGGACAAAGATTTCCCAGCTTTTCCATGTTCATTAAATTGTGAACTCTATCAAATACGATATAGCAGGTGTGTTTGGTGCTACTATTGCACAACCGCCTTCCTACATTAAGATATCACCTCGTCGTGTCCCTGCAACCAGTTTTGATATTTTGTTATTTTCCCGAAAAAATTTTCGTTTGGCTTGACTGTTTTGGTAAATGAAAAATCTTTAAACACTCCACGTGTTTAGCTTGTCAAGGTTTGCATGGTGCGAAAGGCCACTGCGTGACAAATGGCTTTTGCGTTGCTTTTTGGCTGATGTAAATTTTTGGCATCAAGCCGGGTACAACCGAACATGGACAAGAACAACATGGCTGTAAGTCGTAATTTTTGGCAAACCAAAAAAGTAGGCTAAACTGNTTGCGCAATCATGAGGCAAACGCGCGAGTTTACAACGTCCCGCAGCCACGAGATATGCTGCCCTCTCGCTCCGTCTTAAGGGTCTGGATTTTGTCACCCACCGCGGTGATTTACACAATGGCTGAGCTTGGCTTAACCAAGCTTGAAGATTGTTTGTTCCGTTATGAGGAAGCTTTGATGCCCCGCGTCAGTCTGGGATACGTTCGTCATGATGGAACAAGCCAATCGCAGAGCTTCGTTTAGCTTGTCTCATTCACAGCGAAAAATGCTTTAAGAAAAGCAAACGAGGAAAATCTACACGATTTTCCAGCAGCCCAATTTTCCGTGCTTTGTTTTGGCTGGAAGCTTTCGTTCATGCAGGGAAACGTCGCGCGAAAGTTGGATATTCAGTGCGTTGGCGAACATGACATGCAGTTCAAAGCGATTTTCCTTCATGTGTTCCATCGTATCGGTTGCTTTGTTGGTCGGCGTGTCTTACCACCACATTTCCACTTGGGAAGTGCAGGTTCGAGATGCCGCTTGCTTTCTTATGTTGCTCACCAATGCACCATTTCGTTTCCTGATCGAACTTCCTCGTTGACTTCGAAATTTTTTTACACAGATGAAGTATCTCACGGATTTGGTATCTGCTGTGATACCATGGTGCATGACACAACATTTCTCTCTTCGTTTGTATGGGCACGCCGTTTTGCTTAGGATTTCTAGGATATTTGAAGCGAAAGGTGTGTTACGGTGTTTGCATCATTGTTACTTCTGTTTTTGTTTTGACTACAAGTTGTTAAAGTCGTAGGTGTTGCTCGTTTTTACTCGACTAATCAACGCATCGATAACATTTGTCAGTTGAAGCAAAGTTTCGTGCAGATCCATCTGTCTATTACTGGTTTCTTTGATGACGATGTGTTTTTTGCAGGTATGTGCAAAGAATTGAACGAACGATACCCTTTTTTGAAGAACTGTCTTCAGTTTGCTGACAACGCAGGCGGAAACGTTAAGAAAAACTGGGATCGCATAAAAGAGAGTCCTGTTCTACTTGCCTTGGACCCGGTTGCTGATCTTTCGTTGGAAACGGTCCTGTGCTCTCTGCCCAGGCTGTGTCGTCTCACTTCACCAGATGTGGAAACCTTGGAAAAAAGGTTTACGGGCGAAACGTGGTATGAATCTGGACTGGTTCTTTGCATTTTGATCTTCTGCGCGTTTTCTCCTCTTTCTGGCCCTTCTGTGTGTGTGTTTGTATAACTTCATGAAACGCCCTCGGAAATGCGTGCTTGGCAATTTCGCATTCCAGTTACTGTGAAATAGCCCAGGCGTGCTTTGCTCCGCGGTGCTGGACTCCACTTCTTTATGTAATGTCCTCGAAAGCTGCGCTGATGACTGGCGCTGTTCCGGATCGATGCGGTTTGAAATACATACAAATTTAGGCAATTTTCATGAAACGAAATCGAGTGACTTTCGCAGCGATTTCACACTCGTAACACTCGTCACATTTTAGGCATGCTATTTGAATTAGAACTCGAGGCTTCATACTTTCGGCTGGTCAACCCTCTAATCTTAAACATCGATATTGCATCGCATCTGAAAAGATCAAAAAATTTTTTTCGTAACAGCATTTGTAATTATCGAATTAGTAGTTTTGATTATTTTCAAAGAAACAAGACTAGCTTTTCTGTGAGAAATGCTGTTTCTGTTTTTGCTGGTTTGTGCCAAGTTTAGAAAACTCCGCCGCGATAGTAAAGAGCTGAAAAGTTGTTTAAAATGAAGTAAGTGCGTGACAAGTCACGTCATTTCTTCGTTTTCAAACCCGCTTTGCACTCGGCCTGGTCGTGGACAGCAACAGACCTGAGGTCTCGCAACACCTCAACGGTGTTCCACAACCTTTGACTATTTTCTGGCTACACACCAAGGCGCGACCAAGCCAGGTCTGAGATATAATCACGATGCCTGGTCCTTGATCGGGCTCTGGACGTTATCCCGTGGCTTTTCCCACCAGAACTCATCTCGCTAACTTGTCATGGGTGTTCGTTCTGGTAACGTGGCCGAACCACAGCGGCAGGATTTCTCTATTCGGAGAAGTGCCTCAGCACTCGAGGATTCACGAATTTCACAAACGCACCCCTTGTCGCATAGCGTTGGACTCTTCGTGAAACTCCCGTCTCTGCCACTTGCAATTGTGATAAAACCACCCTTTCAATCTTTACCCAAGGTTCATGACCAGAAGTGCGGGTCGGAACAGCGACCGATTCGAAAAGTGAGACCTTGGCGTTGTTTAAAAGTACGCGTTTCGTGACCACGGAATGTTGAAGTTCACACACTGCTGCGTTTGTTTTGCGAATCGGTGTGCCATTCCTTACTTTCTGTCTTCCCCTAGTTTTTTTTTTCGATCATAGACCGAAACGTTTTTGAAATGACCGAAAAGAATTAAGTCATTTCGGTCAGAATGTTTGACGATATAGGCTAATGAACACTGTTATGGTAAGTTTTAATACGACTGTGAGACAAATGACCGAAATGTTTCAGTGACCAAAATGTCTCAACAAAATAAGACGGAAATGTCTCAGCGAAAATAACAGGTTTCGTCGCGTGGGAATGCCACCCAAAGGCGCGTGTACTTCTCAAGCCGTTGTGGTGTTTCGCCGCGTGCATGCAGGGCACACTGACTTGGGTTTCTACAGAGGTGCAATCTCAGTCGTTTTAGTGTTAAATCTCATGCCACCTTGATCACAGGCAGCTACAAACCGATCAGTTGCATGTCGGAGGCCCTGGTCAGTGGCTACAAGCAACACCAAACCATCACCAAGGAACAAACACTTAATCAGCTTCCAACAGTAACACACTCATTGGCACGGTTGTCACTGTCTATCCAATTCATGTAGTCTGTGAAGAGGAGTGGTGACAGCACACACCCTTGTCGGAGTCCATCACTCGCCGTGAACGGTCTTGACTTGAATACTGCTGGCACGGAGACATACTTCTGAGCACGAATGCAATGCCTTAATGACCGGTAGCAGGTGGCTGTGAACGCTGAACTCTTCCAAAGCTTTTCGCGAAGGACCCGGTCATCTGCTTTTTCGAGATCGACAGAACCAGTGTGGACATGTTTGGCGCGGAACAGGACTTTTCGGTCTGGTCGTTTCGGTCACGGGGCTTGTCGGTCTCGAGACGTTTCGGTCAGACAATGAAATCTTGCAGAAATCTGACATGTTAACTTTTTAATACAAATGTACTTAAATCAACGAAAGGTTTTATTTAAAAAAACTACAAACATGATCCAAGATCCAACAGTTAATCAGCATCAACATATGATTTTCATTATCATCACCAAGCATATTTACTCATTATCGACATTTTTCAATTAAATACAAATACTTCAAACTCATAATTACAATTCAGATTTAATCGCAATCATGACTCCTCAAAAGGGTGTTGGTATAACACCAGCTAGCGTGACATTTCGCCTGCCTATGTAATCATTGCAATAAACAAAGGTAATCAGTTGTTTATGTAGAGATATGTCGTGACCGAAATGTCCCCAAACCGAAATGTCCCATGACCGAAACAGCTCAGACTGAAGAGTCGCATACCCGTTTGGCGTACTCCCAAAGGCTTCTAGAAAAAATTGTTGGAGAATAAGTAAAAATGTGATTTGTAGTGCTACAGTCAAGGACGAAAATCGCACTGGGAATCGTAACCTTGACTCATGACACAAAACTGCCCGCGTCGACCAAACGTTTAACTCCCTTCGCAACTCGCGCTGTTTTTCTATTTTTAAGTAAAAGCGTTTCCGACTGAATCTTTCCTGTGTCCAGGTTGCCGATTCGAAACCTTTCAGACAAACTGCGAAAAATGCAACCGGCCGCTTGGCTTCCGCAAAAATCAAGCAAAGCGGAAGTGGAGAACATCGTTGACAATACGGCGTTACTGGTGCAACAAAAAGCAAACATTCAGAAGAAGATTGTTACATCAAGCGATACCGCCGTGACTAAGCGGGTAGCCATTGAAGTGCCGCTATTTGAGTCAATTTCAGGGCACATCACTGCATTTAATTGTAAATTTAATTGCTATGGAGTACTTTTGATCGAGACGATGGAACTGCCGTTGTCTCTGTTGCGCGCATATTAACATCTGGTGCGATTGCGAGTTGTTGAACCGTTTTTTAAAGACTGCGATAGCTGGTAAATGCAGTTGTTTGTCGAAAGACTTTTGATGCACAGAAGCAATATGAAAGATAGCTTTTTATGCATCACAAATAACCGCACTGACGTAGTGCACAACTTCATATTATGTTTCGGAATTATCAGGGAAGTTCATGAAAAATAAAGCAACCGAGTTAAACCGACGAAATCACCTTTAATTGTAATTTTTAAAAAATCCCTTTTCCCCAACTCTACCCGATGCATCCTTTCTGAAATAGTCCACTGTTTATCAACAGTATCGGCAACTCTACCGACAAAGTTTTTGTTTACACCCTATCTGAAGCTGACCAGAAGGTTTTATGTGTTACTGTGGATCCGCCTGAAAGCAAACTTAGCAGGCGCTTTACCTCTCAACAGAAAAAAATCAAATTTTATCAAGACAAAGAAAGAACCGACTCTTTGCTGCGATGAACCATCCATTCCTTCACAGCTTAACCCCTTACGTCCCGGCAGGTTCCAACACAAAGGTCGTGAGTGAGGTCCTTTGCGTGCACTAGTGTCACTTTTCGGGTTCCAAAACCTTTTCGGAAGCTGTTACATAGCGGATAGCTTTGACTGAACTGTGTTGCCACATGCTGGCATGATTTCGTTTCTTTTAATACATCTGCAACGCACGCCAAAGATCACTTCCATTTCAGTTAATTTGTCTGTGGAGTTGTTGAAGTAATCTCCTGCTTCACTCATCGCTTCTTCAGAACCCTGACTGTCTTCGATATTTCACAGCAACTTGCAGTCGATGTCTTGCACACCTTTATAAAGATGCGTTGGTTTTAACTCGTTAAAGACTTGTAGCTGCAGCTGGTACTCGTGCTGTGTGAAGACTAGAGGCGTATGCTTGTTCTTCACGAAAATGGCAAATTTAATTAAAAAAAGCATTTCACCATGCGACAATTTATGCAGATTACTTCCAGTTACGTGTTTTTTGCGATTTTTTTGATGGTGTAGTACAGGGTTTTTTTAAGAAAAATGTTAGGGACCCAATTTCTCTGATTCCAGGGACCCGATTTTCTCTGATTTTAGGGACCCGATGTTAATATTCTCTGATTCCAGGGACCCGATTTGAAATTCTAGAGACTCGAATCGGGTCCCTAAAACGCCTTAAAAAATACCATGGCGTAGTATGTGGCAGGATTAGTTCTGTGTTTTAACGTTGAAACGTTTATGAATGAAACCATCTTCCTGTTTACAAGTCCCAAGGTTGCGAGACTTCGCCTTGATTTGGTTGCAAATTCATGAATATTTTCCGCAAAAAGAAGGTCTAAACGCGGTGAAGAAAACCCTTGCTTGCCGTTTAAAACAAAGGATGATAATTCCAATGTAGGAATTTGTTAAAACTAGTACTGTGCTTGCAGAGACGCTCCGGACTGATTCTTGTTGCGTCGTTGATAGACAAAGCGCCCAACCTCGGAGGACTCACCCGAACATGCGAAGTTTTCGGTACAAAATATCACGTTTCGTGCTTTTTACGTTGTTGCGTTTTCCTCTGATTCGATGCCGCCTTACTTGATTTGCGATTGGCGATGTTTTCACTTGTTATGCATTGGTGATGTTTTGCCGGATCACCTGACATTGTTGCTGCAAAAGCAATTCGCTTCAGCAGCACTGGGTTGACTCACGCAACTCTGTAGGCTTATCCGATGAGGGTACGATGCTGGAGCTTTGCTGAAGCTCGGAGCCGCTTCGATCGTTATACTTGTGCAAGGCTGCATAACTACAGCAAATTTTGATAAACACAGCACGCAGTTTGAGCGCACTATCATTTGGTATTCGAAAATGCTGTAAATCACTGTGCATCCTGACTGTTTGTATGCTAACGGCGCTCGACCGCAGCTTACTTTTATCGACTAAAAGGTCTGATGCTTAAAACTACAGGTGCTGAGTGCCTCGTGGTGAATAACAAGTCATGCACGGACGACCCGCTGTTCCAGTCTTTGTCGGTGACCGCTCACAAGTGGATGCCGATCGAAGAGGTAAAGCGATGGCATCTGGAAAGCTACCTCTCCCGCATGAAAGCGAAGGGTTACGTGCTTGTCGGCACGGAGCAAACTGAACAAAGCCTGCGTTTGTCTGAATACACGTGAGTCGGTGGCACTTGCAGCAGCAATCCTGTCGTTGAACGAAAACAAGGCTTTTCCTATATTTTCGTGCAGATTTCCGGAAAAGTGCGTGATTTTGCTCGGGAACGAGAAGGAAGGAATACCCGGGCCGCTGCTTCGTCTGCTCGACGTGTGCCTCGAAATACCTCAGGTCGGCGTGATAAGGTCGTTGAACGTGCACGTCAGCGGAGCGGTCACTCTGTGGGAATATGCAAAGCAGCGAGTGCTGAGCAACGTTTCTTGAAATGAGTACGTCGTGCAGATCGCACGCTTGCACGTTCGCCTGGCGCACGCTTTTGACTGTGACCAGCTGTGCGGCTTCATGCTTTCGAGCTCAGCTGCGAAAACCTGCCAAGATCCATTTAATGTCACTGGGGGGTTCCTCAAATGTCCGCATTAGCGCGTCAAGCATATGCGTTGCACTGCAGCAGCTGACTTTTGACTTGCTGCACAGAATGAAATACCAACTTGCAACACAAACTGTGCTGTTAGTTTACTTGGTGTAGTCTTGGCTGGAAGCCTCTTTGCCATTGGGCACACTATTATCTGTCTGTGCCAGGGTACATGAAGACATTACGCGGGAACGTTTATTCGCTGCGAAAAATAAGGATAAAACCGCAAATAAATGACTTCGCATGAGGAAAGTTCGTCGTGTTTCAGATCAGCATTTAAGAAGGTTTGTACAGCACAGATAGTTCAATTAATCAAGTTACTGAAGGAGAAAAAAAATGCACAGCGAAAGAATAGCGTTGGAAGCAAGGTTGTGGAGCCGAAACTTGACAAGCTCCGGCCCCAACGTCTAAAAGTTTTTGGCTCCGGATCCAGAATGATTCGAGCCGTGAAAAACTGAAAAATATAATTATTTCTGCAACTCGCCCGACAAACTAGTGTTGTGAAACCGGAACCCACATTTCCTGCTTTGACTCTGGCTCCAACTATCGAAAATCAAAACTATTGAAAATCAATTCCGCTCCACAGCTCTGGTTGGAAGCGCAAGTTGATTCTCAAGCTTCTGGGACAAAGCAGATGCGCTTTCGATGCAAAGCGGTGGTCTGCATCGAAAGGAATCCTTTCACAGGTCAGGAATCAGACACTAAGATCCTTAGAGTGCATGTTTCGCTTACTAGGGACAGGCATCATCAGCTCCTAAATAGAATCAACAACTATAGCAGTGTGCATTTCAAAATGTTTGCCATGAAAACCTCATGATTTTATTATCGTAGACCAAAAGAACGTCTGAAAACTTCAATAAATTGATGGCGCGAACTGCAGTTACACTTGAAAACTAGGTTGATTTGGCTGCACTTATCGACGGCTTAATTGGCAAATAACGTGGAATGCAAAATATCGTTTTGCCAAGAAGCACAAACCACTCAAGTTGTTTCATGCAACCGAAGATTTTATTAATATGTACATTTTATTAATTTATTAATATGTATTTATGCAGCGCCTGTGATCGTTTGATCGATCGAAAATGAGGTGTCGATCCAACACAGCGCAGATCACGATGCTGTGTCGACACATGCCAGCGCGCCCAGTTCAGCAGGCTATGCACTCGCGTCGTGCTGGTATGTTTTGTTTGAATCGGGTAGAACATGCGGTTTGCACACTGTACAAAGGCTTACCAACTTAATTGCGATAACAGGTATACGATGCGCCACTTCAAATCATTCAATGCGCCATAGGTTGGCCACCCCTGTCCTAGGTATCAGTTGTCCGGGTGGCGATTGTCCTAGGAGGCAGATCTTCGGTGGCAGTTGCTGTCCAGGCAGCTGTAGTCCTAGAACCGTGCTAAACAGCCGTTATTATTGCAGTTGGGATTTAAACGTTTTCAGTAGCTTAAGGTACTGACAATGTTTGACCCAGTTGGACACAGCTGGCTCGAAGGTTCTTTCGTTTTTTTGGCGCGAAGTGGCGGATGATTTTCGCCAGCTGGGTATAGTTGATAAAATGTGGTTTTCAGTGTAAATTTGCGGACAAACTTTAGCTATGCGAACCTGAAGATGACAGATCAAAGCGCTGAATGTTTTTCGTTCTGAAGCAATATCTTGCCAACTGCCATTGTTGGATTGTATTTTCTAAAGCTTTGGGCATGTTAAACAAACGTAATAACGGTATTGACCACGACTGGTTATTAGAAAGATAGGTTGGCCATTTCCTAGCTTATATACTCTTTTTACTAACATCTTACAAAAATCGCTCAACACTAAAAGATTATATAGGCACAGTCAAATGTAGGGTAAAGGGAAACACCTGCTGGTATGGATTGTGAATGGCCTAAATTTATGGAAGAGGATTAGTTACATTGCTTTGTCGGCAGGCCCGTAGCCAGGTTGCAAGGCTTGGGGGCAACATAAATTTTTAGGGGGGCCTAAAATTTATGTTTAAAACAATTTTTTCTTGGCACAACACAATTTGGGGGAGCAATGCCCCGAATTTTGTAACTTTTTTACTTTTTATTAGTACTATTTTTTAATTTTTCTATATTGCTAAAAATATTCTAACCACACCAAAATCGTTCACTTAAATTCGATCCACTCAACTGTGTAGATAGACATGCGGTTTCACCTGTACATTTTCTTCACCATGTTCTGCGTTCATTCGTTTTTTTTT
>JGI24158J21664_10001846_pt1 | contig 24671 bp, 17 predicted proteins | sample Ectturendosymbi3_FD_21664 | JGI IMG/M metagenome (IMG submission 21664) | reverse complement strand
TTGAAATTTGCATGCAAATTTATTCCGTGGTATTTGCATTAAGTCGACAAATTAACAAGCAAAAAGTATGCGAAAACAATTAATCTCCTTTGCGCAGATAACAAAGTTTTGGGTACGCGACTTTTCGGTTTGGCCGATTCAGTCTGGCCGTTTCGGTCTGGCTGATTCGGTCTGGGAGCATTTCGGTCAGACTATGATATCTTGCAGAAATCTTACATGTTCACATTTTAATGCAAACATACCTAAATCAAAGAGAAGTTTTATTTGAAAAAACTACAAACATGATCCAAGAACCAACAGTTAATCAGCATCAAAATATGATTTTAATTATCATCAGCAAGCAAATTAAATCATTATCGACATTTTGCAATTAAATACAAATTCTTCAAAGCCATAATTACAATTCAGATTTAATCGCAATCATGACTCTTCAAAAGGAGTTGGTATAACACCAGCTAGAGTGACATTTCGCCTGCCTATATCATCGTTTCAATAAACAAAGGTAGTCAGTTGTTTATGTACAGAAATGTCGTCACCGAGATGTCCCCAGACTGAAACGGCCAGACCGAAATGTCCCGTGACCGAAACGACCCAGACCGAAACGGCTCAGACCGAAACGGCCAGACCGAATCGGCCAGACAGAAAAGTCCTGTTCCGTAAAGTTTTTGTAAAATATCACGCTCAAGGGGGGCGTTTAAAAGCAGCCCCCCCTCAACCCCCTTGCGTACGCCCTTGTTAGTGAATGGAAGCATTTGCAAAAAATCTTGTGTCACCTTCCTAATTTAGAATCGAAGTATTTTGACATACGCTAATGGCAGTGGAGTAACTAGAGGTATGAACCAGGGGAGAAAAACGTAGCTGAAATGGGCCCACTGGCCACTCGAGGGGGTCCACGAGCCAACACACAGAAAAAATCTTGAAAACGATGGTGAATCTGGATGTGGATGGCTGTACTAAAACCCTAAACCGCCGGGAAATACTCCGAAAAATGCAAAGAAACAACAACCTACTGAAAACCAAAAGAATACTAAGCCAAAAATATAAGACAAGTGGGGGTGCGTTGTTTTTTACATTAAGCTTGTCAAGGGGGTGATTCGACCCTCTGCGCCCCGTCACTTACGCCACTGGATAAACGTCCTGGTGCGAAAATATCGATGCCACCAAAACGCAAATAGGAGTAGTTTTATATGAGACAGGGTTTCTGAAACCAGTCCCGTCGCCACGGGGGGCTTTGGTGGACTTATCCCCCCAAACAAAGCTCCAAGCCCCCAAATTGAAATGTGAAACACTGTACATCAGTGAAGTTGTATCATAATTTATAATGTCAAGACCCCCTGCACAAACGTAATGCCCCCTACTGAAGACTTTCTGGCGACGGTTCTGTCTGAAACCAACACGTTTTTCAAAGACTAGTAAGTTACAGGTAGCAAGCCTCATACCGTTTTTCAGAAGGCTACATTTGGCATTGTTAGGTGCACAAAAAATCTTTGAAATCAGGCATATTTACACTTTAGGAGAATACATTCAGATAACCCCAATACAATAAACAAGCTATAAAGTCAGGGATATCTAGAAACTCCCTAATAAGCTTGTTTTCTCCTTTCCTTTAGTCTTACTGAGTGCGTGTAGCAAGCAGTGCACCCAAAAAAGTTTTTACATCCACACTGCGCCAAGTAATGCACGTACATCGGTTCCACTTGGGTTGCACAAAGCAGCCTTTCACTCAGACACTGTCTCAGAACCACCATAGCTTTTTCTCCTTTGATCATCGTTTTTATAAGTCATAATCACGAAAAATCAATTGAAAGTCAATCCGCGCAAGGTGAGCTTCACTTTGATCATAACATAACTACAGCCGTGTCCAACTGAAACCTTCAGCATGTCCACTTTTAAGTATCTGAGGAGTCTTTGTTGGCAGTTTTGAAAAGTGATCTTCACTATCAGAAAAACCGGTAGCGCTTGCTCATGTTTGTAACAGTCTTTCTGCAACAACTAGCCTCTACATGAGCGCCAAAACGTTGGAATGTGAACATTTTTACGTAACACACATCGTAGCATGTAAAAAGTTATGCACAGTATTTCAGCAAAATGAAATGAAAACAAACACTTTCGCCTGAAGCCAAGATTTTGAATTAACTTAGCTTCTCATTTTTTATGACTTGTCTCTAATTTTATTCAAATAGGTTTAATTAAATTTGAATAGGTTAAGCGCTTATGCGTAGCTAACTTTTACCGAAAACCGGAGGGAATAAATGTTAAAAAATCTGATCCAAAGCATGTGGTGATCCAGAATACTGACTGTTGCACAGCATCACTTTAAAAGCTTGGCTGTAGGATCACGAAGCATATCTTGATTGCGTATTTGGAGCATATAAGGTGACTAAGAATGCCCACTAAAATGCTGGGCAAAAGCTACGTCGGTACGAAATATAAGTTGCAGTTCATGCAACAACACTTGGCAATATCGCAATTTTCAAGAAGAGTTTCATACACTTGTGTATCGGAAGGAATCCTTTCACAGCTACGAATCAAACACTAAGACCTTTAAATTTCGCCTACGACGTAGGTATCATCAGCTCTTATTCAAATAGAGTTTGATTCACTGTTCGCTGCTGACGTTTTTCTTCATTTTGCAGTGAAGCAATCGGACCTTATCAATGAAATCTGCGTCATCAACTACGACTTCCCATCAAACAGAATTGAAGGTGCTGAAGTCATTTTCCGCTGCTGTTCCTCTGTGCTTTGCAGGGCTGCATGGTGAAGAGCTCGGGCGTCGATCATTTGCTGATAAATTAAAGCATATGTAAATAAAAGCTAATTCTCAAAAATCTTAGCATTTTATATCCTAGAAAAGAAATTGAAACGTTATTAGTAATAACTTACTTTCATTTTCTTTTGTCCCTTTTCAAAAGAACTATTTGACGCCGTCGTTTGGTCCATCTCAAACATCAACGAGAATAGAGTACTTACTTTTACTAGTCTCATAGCAAATATCGTAAACCTCTTGCATATAACATCAATGCTTAAGAATTCGGAAAAATCACAGTGCCATTCACAGCAGCCCTTTCAAATATTTGTCCAACAGATTTCGCGCGGACAAGCACGGTCAGCATCATCCTTTCCTGTGCAATGGTCTTCTGCGCGGCTATTGTTGGTCTGTCCGGATGTTTGTGCAGGAAGAAGACTCCGCTGCTCTTGGCATCACTCGTTCTCTACCTTTCGTGTATGCAAGCAAAATTTCTATTGTGTGAAGCTCAGAACACTTGCAACAGAACGTTTTGAAATTTCTTCGCAGGAAGTAGATTCCGCTTAACTGAGCTTTGAATTCACTTACTTTACTGCAGAAAAAATATCGAAGTACAATTAAGCAGATCTTTTGCAAAACAGTGCTTATGCGCACATCAAGCAAAGGCTGCACGATTGAACGCTTTACTGGTTTACTTTTTACTGAAAGGGTGTTCTGATATGCGTCAAGCAGATTTTGTTATTTTTCAAAATCAATTACGTTTAGGCTCACATAGACTAAAAAACAGGCCAGTAGTTGATATTACTTAATATTGTACGGCAAGATGTTTGGGATATTTGATACCTCAGCAGAACAAAAAGCGTTAAAGTAAAGCGGTCTATTTTTTTTTTGCAAATTTTTGGCTTGGCACGCCAAACAAACCTTTGGTACTTGAAGAACTGAAATGCAGAAATCTTATTGGAATCCCAAACTCTTAGCCCGTTATTAGCCTTTTATAAGAGTTTAAAACTTGCTCAATTTCATAGCTACAGTACCTCTATCACGCTTGTTATTCTGCCATGTGGACTATGCAGTTCACTTCCTTTAAATAAGTTATACCAACCAGCTGCAATGATACTGCTTGCAATTGCTCAACGGGGGCAAGGTCTTCGTTCCTTTTGCAGACCAGTTTCGTTGTGGCGTTGAAAACAATGGATGCGCGTCTTTTTACATCAAACAGGATTTTCTCTTATTTTCAAGGCATCGTCACCACTATTGGAATGTGCACATACATCGCCAGGATCCTGCTGGAACAAAAGGTTCAAGATATCCCTTTCCCAGATGACGTCACGGCCGAGTTCGGATGGTCTTTCTACCTCGGCTGGGGATCTCTCGCTTTGCAACTCATTTCTTCATCCATTCTGATTGGTGGAGCGAAAGGGTGTGGTCGTTCGGTCAAAGAAAACGGGGAATACATGTGAGAGGGGCAACATTTAAAGTTCGAAAAGGATTGCCATTTATGAAGCACGAGTCATTTTTATACGAGTGGTTATTTCACTCAACCGTATTTCATTTCTTGCAAATCATGTTTGTAGAAAAAGCACTGCTGCAGTTCCCAGTGCAGTTGTTGCTAACACCGCAACCATGCCTCAAAGGTCATGTAAAATTCTTTACTGTGTCGTGTTTGACGATGACAATCCTTCGACTGAGAGTGAAAAGATCAGAATCACACTAAACGATGGCTCTACCAGTGGTTTTACACGCTTGGTTAACTTTTGCAGAAGATTTATATCGGATATTCAATGCTGACTGCTGACGGTTAAAATTTTATACATACACGGGCTAGAAAGCGTTTGGAGACTGGGTAAGCCAAAGGCTGGCCTGTGCGTGACTTCAAAACCAGAGGCTATCAACAAAGCTAGGCAAGCGGTAATAAATTTCTTATGACTGTTGTCTACCATATTAAAAATGTAGTATTTTGGTAAATACTTCTTCTGTACGATAAAGATATATCTTGCATTTGGTAAAAAGTTCTCGAAACTGAAAAAATGTGTAACACGGAAAAACCTTTAACTTAAAACACATTAATTTGTTAACTGTTTGTCTCCATCTTGACAAAGGTTTTTGCGTACGTTGAGGTTGACAATCAATCTCAGCAAGCGAAACGTCTGCAAAGATCATGAGAAAAATTAAACATTTTGTACAACTTTGTTACTTCTGCGAATTTCGGAAAATTGAAAACTAATCTCTTTACTCTGCGGATTTGACAGGTTGCATCGCAGTTGCGTGAATTAAACTGAGGCTTTCAAAGTTACGGTTTAGTTGAGTGTGGGCAACACTTAAATCATTCCGCGTTCGAATCCAACACGAAACCTAGGAGAATTTGAGACGCACTATCATTAAAACCTGAGCTTAACCGCTGTCTTCAGGGCCGTTGCCAGCGGGGGGGGGCAGTGGTGCCCGGCACCCCCATTTGAAATCTGTTCCCCCCCATTTCACGTTTGGCCCCCTGGTTGCTGCATATATCTAAAACAGTATTTTTAAAATGTGGGCCCCTCTTCTGGTTTTTGGCGCCTCTTTTTGTTTTGTGCCCCCCCGATGCTAAATCCTGACGACGACTCTGGTTGTCTTGTGTTGTGACCAGTTTATGTCACCCGAATGGAGGTTTGATCTTGTGCTTTAAAAAATTTGTCGAAAGTTTCGCGAAAATAAAATAAAAACATAGCGTCTGTTTGGCAGAGATTTAGCGCCGAGATCAGGTTGCAGTGGCTCAAATGGGAAACTAAGTGAGACTTGAAAGCTAATGGAAAACCCAACATGATGAAACACATTTGCGCATGAAGTAAAAAGTCCGTCTTTCCGGCGAGAGCAAAACATTCGTCCTATTTATTCTGAGATTTTGCAATGGATGCAAAGAGGAAACCAGACGCTTATGTAGCAGACATAAAGTCTACTGCATCTAAAATAAAGTATTACAAAACAGAACAATACTCAACAATCAAGAAGATTGGATTCACCACCAGCACTGAGAAGACAAAGAAATACTGATGAACATCGAAACAGACCAAGCATCGAGAAGCAAGCATGAACTACATATTGAATATGAACCGAACATTATTCTGGTCTCACTCTGATCACGTTCAGATAACACTCTTACTCTCACTTCCTGTTATGACCTAATCATGTGACACGCCAGACAATTTAACCTTGACAGACAAATGGAGGCGTGGTCAAGCAATGGGACGTCGCGTGATTGAGGCGTGACCTAGTTATGATATGACATCCTGTACGTGACATAAATCACATGATTTTTTAGGGACTTTCCAGAAAATTTGGGTATATAAGGGCCGATTTTCGCAGTCAAGTTCAGTTCGCTTGTCGATCTCGGCGAATGAACTCCTTCGGTTGTTTAAATCACTTTGGTTTAGCATCAGAAGTAAAACGAAGCTCTGCCTTGCAGCCTTTCCTAGCTCGTCGGATTGGTTGTGAGTGCTGTTGGGGTTATGGTGCCGCACCGTAACACTCAGTAGTTTGAGTTTCAGACTAAAAACTAAGTCACTTAGACCGACTTGTTTTCAGTTAAACACGAGTGGCACGTCCGGCTAGATCCTTGTCACTCTGAACAGCTTTGTCCAAGTGAAGTTCTGACACTCAGAATGATAAATTTGGCTTGCCCGAATAAAAGCCCTGTCACTATAAATTGACATTGTTAGTTTGTACAAATAAAATTATGTCATTCCAAACCATAAAATATTTGGAAGATTTAAAAACCTTGTTGCCAAATGATTCCAGCAAAAACTTAACTTGTTTACATAAAAACTCTGCAACGCTGACAAAAATGAAAGGCGTTGAAATCGTGACAGGAATCTCGGAAACTGACTAACATTTGCCAACGAAACTGGAAACACCCGTCACGATTAGATTAGTCAAAAGCCCTTACCCACAACCGCAAGTCATTCATTTGACGATGAGTTGATGTAACTATAGGTTTTCAGTTAATAAATTACCTTATGTGTTTTAAGATTGTCTTGCTGGTTGTAAAGATGAGTCCAGAAATTGAATTGTGTCTGTGAATCTGATTCGAGAGAGTCCGTTTGATTTCATGCGTTGCCAAATTGGTAAGTGCTTTAATTTACAGTTTGCAAATGTCTCATTTTTAATAAAAGATGATTTTATCTATACTACCAGTGTGTTGTTGTTTTAAACATTATTTGCTAGCCCTCAGAAGCTTTTTAGGGAGATCAAGCAAGCTTAGACTTGTGAACATCGTCCTTGGTGCAGCTATGACGCGAACCCACGAACTAAGACGGCTGCATCTAAATACAGTCTTTCAGTTTCAATATAAATTGAAAGATTTGTAATACTTAACTTGTTAAACGCAAGGATAAGGGAATATAAGAATAACGTGCGAACTGCAAATGTTTGACAGATTTGAGAAGTTTCAATTGTCACGAGTGAACCAGGGGCGCCCATTTCAACTCAATCTGCCTCGTGAGCCACGCAGCTATAGCAGGAAAAACAGCGAGTTTTTGCCAAGAAAACTGACAACAGCACACTTGGCCCAATATGTATGCGAACACGAGGTTAAAAATCGTATGGGTTTCATCTGCTGACTAAACACAGGACATCTTTAGCTTATTCTCGAATCAACTGAGCACGAAACGTACCCTTCAAGCCTCCTCCCTCTCTTACTAGGCCTTGCTTCAACCGAGCAAAAACCAAAAATTTTGGAAAAAAACTAAAAATATTTTTTGCCAAAATTGTTTTTGGCCATAACTTTTGAAGCACAAGCGCTGGATGGTCAATCAAGGGCTTTAAAGATGAGTATTTTCCCCTTGTTTTTAAGGGGCCCGATGACGTGTGCCAACACGGCCTAAAGCTACCCCTATTATGACGTAACTCAAAAAAGAACTTAAATCCAAAACTTCCTAATCTCTAAAGTAGAAAACTTCCCGCGTCTTTAGAGGATTAGAACAGCTCTCTAGCCTAACCTGCTGTCGAGTTATGGCTGAACGAAGACTTGCCCAATATGGGCAAATCCGGCACATAAGGACTGAAAGAATAACCCCAAAACCACTCAGGTGGTGAACGCTCGAAAAAAAGGCTTTTCAGCAGGGAATTGGACAAACCAATCGAAAATTTGACCTCAACTGACCCCAGCCCACATCAACAGAGACTGAAGTGACTTGACTTGGAAAAGTTCAAGTCGCATCGAACTGACGCCGAAAGCAGAGGCGAACTTTGATTTTCGGGGCCCTAGGCTTTTTTAAATCGGGGGCCCTTCGTGAAGGCTTGCGACAATGTCATACAAATTAGCACTACACGCATTGGCGTAACTGACGGGGGGCAAGAGGGTGATCCGCCCCCCTGGCAAGGTAAATATAAAAAATGGGCCCCCTTTGGTTGACATTTTGATATTTAGTATTCTTTAATTTGTTGTTTTTTGCATTTTTCAGGGTGTTTTCGTTTATTTTTCAATCTAGTATGGACATCCACAGATTCACTGTCATTCCTTAACTTTTTTCTGAGTTTTGGCTAATGGGCCCCTCTACGGTGACCAGTGGGCCCCCTTCAGTTAATCTTTGACCCCCCTGGCTCAAACCTCTAGTTACGCCATTGACTACACGTGCTGGTTACATTCACTGAACAAGTTGTTGTTCCAATTCATAAACATATTCCTTTACTCTGAATTCCCTCGATATCAGCAACAAAAACAGTCACACTGAAACTAACGAAAAAGGCAGCGGTGAGTTATGTGACCACACTCACAGTAAGCTACATATTTATGCAATAACTCACTGGCCTTACATAATCTGAAAAATGGATTCAGGCGTTTTGTTCCACAAATGATATGCAACAATAACTCATTCTCAACGCCATAAAAAGAGAATGCTCATCGTCGTTTACTTCAATGCTCCGCGCTCATTCTATGAGATCTTTTGTTAACGGCGTAGTAAAAAACGTGCGCTCAACCAAAACAAAACTACCAATTGCTTACAGAAATGCTGGAAACTTGTCCTTACTCCCAAAATTTTGGGCCCCCCCAAAATACGGAGCCCTAGGCATAAGGTAAATCCGTGCCTGGCCGAAAGTGAAATTTTGGCATATCATTTTGCAAATTCGAAGAATTATTTCGTATTGCGATGCATTATTTTCCAAACGTTCGCATTTCAGGCTCAAGTTCCTTGAATTTCGTTTAAAGGTTACCTCTGGCGCCAAAAAAATACCAAAATTGTACGATTTTCTTTTATCTCGGGCGCTCAACGCACCAAAAAAGTTACCAGTGACGTAATAAAACTTCCTGAATATTCGCCAGACCCCACTTGCGACAAGTGCGACGTAACATCCCGACTGCCACGAGAAGTAAGCGCAGCGTACTGTCACAACTGCTGCATCCCGATGCACCTAAAACCAGCTATTCTCAACTGGTCCACAGGCAATTACGTAAATCCTTTACAAAGTATTCACTGGCCTCTGTGCAATACAGTTTCAACTAGTCGTTCATGCGGTGTCATCATAGCAAGATGGTCCATTGGAAGTTTCTTAAATATGGACCATGGGCCAAAAAAGTTTGAGAACCACTGATCTCAACCCACCTTTGCGAGCCACCGCCTGCATCAAATCCAAGCACAACGCACATTTCTATGAAAGCGCTACCTTTAATTGCACAATGAGGCTGCGCTGCACTTGTCACACATTGAACCTCATCACAGAACAGTCAAGTTTGCGCGCAAATAAAATCCACGCCGATATCAAAAGCGTAAAATGAAGCCGTTCGTCACGCTTGCACATCCAGCAACCGTCAGTCAGTTCCTCTACTGGAAACACTCACCGAAAGCACATCCCATGAACTAGTTTGACGGCACACACATAGCGGGAAACGGCAGTGAAGATGTTTCTACACGAACCGGACCCATAAAAAGTGCTTTCTTAATTTTTTCGTACTTTCTACCCCCCAGATTCAGATCAGTCCCAACAAGTTAACTATTGCCGGGTCTGCGGCCCACACGCGGCGGCGATGCGACACACTTTGTCGTCACAGACGCCTAGAATCAAAAAAGCAAAGCGGGTAGATGGGTGTAGGTAATAATCTGGTTCCCGGGAAGCGCGTTTCAAAAGGCGTGTGTGCGGGCGCGTTCGTACAAAACAAGCGATCGCATACGGTAACGAACGAAACCAACTGCTCAAAAAGACAAGCCAAAACAGCAAGAAAGTCGCACTATCTCCCACTTGCTTCAACGCTATAAGCAGCACTCCGTGATGGCAATGGTTGGCAAAAGCGTGTACATACAAAAGGGCAAATAAAGGTCATGAGCGAGCGTAGTAGGGTTCAAACAGGGTCAAGAACAGACAGTTTACACAAGGTCAACAGAGCAAAGTAACAGCGATTTAAAAAGACACACTGAAGCACCGATACGATTGTTCTCAAGGACACCATAAATTTTTGCTCACCACCGTACTTATCCATTTCAAAACTCCTTTGAGGGTTGATTTCGTTTAGAGGCAGACTTTTGGTCTTCTTGAGATTTCGCTTTCACTCTATAGTTCGCGCGACAAGTTGGAATCTTCAACATGAATTCCCGTGTTTTTGTAGACACTTAAACGGTCGACAGGCGAAAACCTGTGCCAGGCATGCCCGTGCATGAAGTGGATAAAATCTCTGTCCTCAGGCTTTCACCAGGAGTTATTACCACAAGAACACAACGCAACCTTCATGGCCAGGCAGGCAATCCCGCACGGAAGCCCGTTTCTATTCCCGGAAATTTAAAAAGCTTACGTTGTTCTCGTCTTTCCGATTTGAAGTCAATCGATCTTGAGGAAAATCAGGTAACCGGATTAAGTTGCGTTGTTCTCTGTCCGGGATTCAAATGCAGGCAGGTTATGCAGTCAAGGCCCGGACCATAGGCGCAGCCAGGGAGACCATGCCCCCAAATTTTTAGCATTTACTGTCATTTTATGCTTTGAGAGGCGGAATCCAAAACAAAATAGTGTTATTCGCCTAAAATCAAACATTTTGGCCCCCCAAAATTTTTTGCTCCCCAATTTTTGGATTGGCTACACCACTGGCCCGGACTCACGATCAGTTCCGGCTTTCGCAGTTTGCTGTTTGATTGACATAGGCTCCATCGACTGGGAATTATATCCTTACTCGGAACCAAGGGTGTCAGGAGGGGGTCACCAAGGAACATTTTGTGAATAACGGCGAACCACAGCGATGTGTTCAGGCGGCGAGGTTGAAGAAATCATAAAGCGTGACGAGGAAGGTTGCTTGCGGTGCAGTCATGCGGAACTGTCGGGTAGCCATAGAAGTGACGCTTGCATCGCACGATTCAAATCAAGCCGACTATAAAAACAACTGCACTCAGCATTTTCAAAAGGAATCTTTTTCGGCCAATCACAGACAGGCTGATCATCTTGTCTAAAACACGCAGTGTTGTCGTTTAAAAGACGATCGACTTTTCAGCACCCCACATTTTTTCTTTTTTTTCCAGCACCTGACGATTATATCTTGTCTAGTGCGTATAAGACGTTTTCACAGTCATAGGCGCAGCCAGGGGGCAGGGAACCAGCCAGGGGGCAGGGAACCATGGTCCCCCCCAAATTTTTAATAATATTTTCTCATTTTGTGCTTTGAGACGCGGTGTCCCAAACAAAATACTATTGCTCGTCTAAAATCAAACATTTGACCCCTAAATTTTTTGCGCCCCCCAAAAAATTTCAGACTGGCTACGCCTCTGTTCCCAGCTTTAACAGATAAAAAACGCGCTTGACCAACTGCTATCGCGGTTCTGCGTCATGGCGCATGCATAATATGAAGGACGTTAAAAGGTGGTCTCACATCGACAACAAGCAGCGGCTCCAGCACTCAATTACTTCAGGAAGGTCAGTACCAGGCAGAACCAACACACAGTGGGCGATTTTACGTTCTGCAACGCAACAGGGAGTGAAGGTCGCAGAAACTCACTAACGGCGACGCAACAGGGAGTGAAGTTGGCAGAAACTCGCGGCCGGCGACTCAAAATGATACACAAACGTATGGATTCCGTTTCTGTTATTACGCGTCACGGACCAGTGAGAACGGATGTGTCAGTTTCACTGAAACGCGGGCATAATCAACCAAGCGGCACCGTTTGCGAAGAGAACGTGTTCAAAAGTTGACCCGAGGGCGTTCGCGTGCTGCAAGGCCAAAGTACTCGTACGTTCACGTACTCGTAATTGCCGAAGTACTCGTTCGTTCACGTACCCGTTCGACAAAGAGTAAAAGCGATAACCACACCTGCTGCAAATGCACTCGCGGCAAGGAGAACGGTCACTTCGCAACCATGAGTTGAGTAGCTGATCAGCCGAAACGAAATTCCCATCGGTGCGGTCATTATTGACAGCTTTTTAGCTCCGCACAACACACACAGCAGAACAACATCCACGCAAGCCCTGCACCGGCCAAGTCCGCTCCTCTCTGAGCATTTCAAGCTATTCAACGATCGCTGTGTAGAAATGTGGTGTTTCGGCGGTTTCAAACAGTGAAGTCCCAGGAAAAATAAATACACCATCATCATCGTCGTCGTCGTCGCGAACCCCTTCATCTTCGCTTGTGTCCCGAACCTCAACGAGTTCCGCTCAGAAGACGTTCATCTCCTGGCTTTCTTCCGTGGAGGCTTCTCCCCTTCGACATCTCCCCTCGGAGCAGCGGCGGGTCGCGAAGGTTTGAAACGGTCTGGAAATTATGACCAGGCTGATCGCAAGCTGCGCCATCATAGACAGGCAGACCCCAAGCAGGGGTGGGGGGTACCGGCAATTGCGGGGGGGCCACCGAAATTTTCAAAAACATTTTTAGTTGTGACGCACAAAAACATTTTTAGTTGTTACGTGAAGGCACCACTTGCTTATGATATGCAGCATGAAAATACGCTACAAGCTTCAAAACGCCTGAAGGTTTTAGGCAGGTGATAAAAAAGTAACATCAACGTGCACTTAAAGTTCAAACGAGCCGCTTTAAAAGTTGCTTGGTTCAAACGCGGTTAACACGTCGTCATCGTTTTTGACGCGACAGTCGCCGCAGTGTGACGTCACAATCGCAATTCAAGTTGACCTTGCCACGCATTTGTCGAATAAGGCTGCGCTCACCGATCTGCTTATCGATCTCCTTCAACTGCTCCTGAGCGTCCCGCAGCTCTTCCTTCTTCTTCTTCGACTCCTCCGTGTTCATCGACATCACGACGAGCTCCAGCTCCTCCCTGGCGTCGCGGCATTCCGTCAGGGCGGTTTTCAAAGCGGTGAGCACCTCTGGAAAAGATGGGTTGATGTAAGAAAATCGTACACGATTTTTCAGAACAGGAATTCGCTCGCCTGGTACGCAGCGATCAGCTTTTTTTTGTAGTTTCTGTCGCTGAAGTGTCTGTTGCTGTAGTTTCTGTCACTATACAGTAGTTTGTTGCTGTATTTCTGTTGCTGTAATTTGTTGCTGTCGCTGTAGTTGCTGTTGTTTGTCGCTGTAGTTTGTGTCGCTGTAGTTTGTGTTTGTCCAGGCGAAAAACACTTTGTCAAACTCGAATACAACGATGATGACCCTTGGTCAAGTGATCAGTCGCCCTATCTCTTGAGCCTCACTAGTCGGAGTTCTGGCTTCTGCTACAGCGGCACTGCCACTATGTTCAACCACGCAAGTCTCGTGCACACAGTTTCGCACCGTTGCCGTCCGATCGCGATTTCGCTTACCCCCCAGCTGCATCAACATGCTGCTGGGCACTGCTTCGCAAAACTACTGTACTGGTCCCACGTACGATGCAACTGAACAACACAGCACAACTTCNCCGCTAGATAATCTCAGGACCGTGAAATACAAATAAAATCTCGTGTAAATCGCACTAAATCTTCAAAGCTCACATCCAATAAATCTTCAAAGCTCACATCCAATAAATCTTCAAAGCTCACATCCAATAAATCTGCAAAGCTCACATCCAAAAACAATGGCCGGACTTCTGAACGACTGACGTCTAACATGTGACGTTGATTGACGTCGAAAATGCTACGAGTGACGTCGAAAATGCTACAAGTTGGTCTCAGGTGCAGACCGGGGCGGGCGAGTCGTGCAACACTTTATCAAGACCAGGTCCTCTGAAGTCAGCCGCTCCTTTCGTTATGAAGCAAAAAAGAAAAAGGTTTCTCACACAACAACAACAAATCCAAATTTTGCTTCACGAAACATACCCAGCTGCTCGCAGCACGTCGCGTAGAAAGGGGGGATGGGAGCGCCGAACACGGCTCCCCCCATTCTTTCCAGGGGAGGGGCGCGATTCGAGGCGCCGCCAAACTTTCCGGTGCCGCGGACCCGGTCCCCGGTCCGAGTGAGGATAGTCGGGCAGGACGTGTGCTTGACAACCTGCGGATGTACGAACCGTTGTGAGACAGATTAACGGAGAGGAATTTTGGTGTTTCGCGTGCGATTGTGACGCAACCGCGAATTTGCGATTGGCCATTTTGAGCCACGCGCCACGGTGAGCGATCAAAGGTACGGATTTTTTTACGAATTCTTCTTGGTAACCCAAAAAAAATAAACTATAGAAAGGCAACGCGAAATCTTTGAACAGAGATGAACTGTGCAAAGACAGGGATGCGGGAACTACGACCCGCTGAACGTTTTTTGCGGTCCCGTATACACAATGCACAATTACATTTAATTCAATATGGCAATATAAAACACAAGAAACATGCAATAAAATACCATCCTTTTGATAAAATAATTAAATAAACCTGTTTGAATATGAACATCATAAATATATTAAAATTCAAAAATATTAAAATTTCTTATAATTCATAAGACAACAGCATCTTTTTGCAGAAGTTGGCCATTAGCTGGATACTGACAGGACAATGTTGCCCTCACTGAAAAAGCTTTGTCCCCCACCCTTGTCGCAACACGTTTCTACAGATCTTGCTTTAAACAAACACATTATAGGATCTGGGCCAAGGACAGAGCACACACGCGCCGTCAGCTGCCAACACACACAAAAAAGTAACTGTCTCGTGCTGCACCCACCATCCTTCGGTAATCGTTCGCTGCATCCAAGCTGTCCAAAAGCAGGGCATCTCCTAGCAACAATCCGAACACTGTGACGACATAAGGTGCAAAATCAACAACACTGAAAACACAAACTAAAAAATTTAAATTGGGAAAAGCGTTTTCATTAACATTAAAAAAAAACGAAACAAGGAAATAATAGCGACCGCGATTTACCAGTTTTTCAACCGATTTTTAAATCTACTTGGCGCAAGCCAATAAGCCAGCAAAAACGCCTCGTAGCTGAGTCTCACCGACCAGCTTGTGCTATTACGCACGCGAAGTAGGCCGACTGGAATCAACCAAACTTCACAAAGCAGTCGGATAATAAACACAACGTGGCAAAATTAAAAACTAACCCAGTTTGCAAGTTTCCTCGTCTTTGAGAAACTTGAGCAATTTCCTGGCGTAGATGGGATTTCCTGGTATGTTCTTGCTCTTTATGCCGGCGCGCAAATGCGGGAGAGGCTTGTTCCAGTCCGGGACACCCTTGCGATAAATACCATCCACCGGAAGAACCTGTTGGGCGCCGTTAGTGACCTGATAGATTTCGCGAGCCTGTCCGAAAGATGGCGGCCGTAAGCGACATTCCAAATTTGAATGTAAACAAACAGTGGACGAATCAGTGGTTGACAGGTGTCACAAAACTGTTTAAACTCTTTGTAACAGAAAAAATACTTGGCAACACCAAGAAAATGTATGGAACATTTCTGCACATAAATAGGTACGACCATACTCTGAAAAGAATATTCCAGAACAGCACAGGGCAGGATGCAATGAGATTTAACGAGGCATCTGCCTTTGTGCTCCAATGATAATTATGCGTGGCAATTTGCGTGCGCTAATGTTCATGACATCGCCACCTGTGAGCCAATCTTGCAAAAGGTACAATTATGTCTGTGTCCATCGCGCTTTCTTTTAGGCCACGTATACGACGGATCGCGCTCTTGCACACGTATACGACGGATCGCGCTCTTGCACACATCACTCCAAACGGTTTTGCAAATGCAATGAACTCTGGAGCTGCAGGTTGAAACCAGATACCGGTGGCCGTTTCTTGGGCACTTAGTTGGTGATATCACGTCTACGAAAATGTCGTCTACATCTATTGCTTTGGCCCTTAGTTTCATTGTTGACTATTCAGCATTTCTACTTCCCGTGTACCATTACTTGGTGATGGTCACAATACGCAGCATGTACCACCAGTTCAACAGCAACTACAGACAGCTTGTGGCTGACTTTCCAACGTGTGCTGCATAGAGCAGGATTCGAGGAACCAAACGGATTGTGCGAAATTATCGGGGGGAGTATTGTTTCTGAACTAAGCAGCGCTTCGTTCCAAGGTACCGCACCTTTTTCGTCGTGTACGTGACCAGGCAGTCCATGTCGCTACCCATATGCCAGGACAGCACTCGGGCCACTGGGTCATCTTCAACGAGCGCGAGTTGACCGACCTGAAAAGAAACAAGATGGAAACACTGCGGAACTTTAAACGTATTATGAAAAACAAGGTAGAAACACGGCGGGACTTTTAAACGAATCATGCAAAAAATAAAATAGAAACACTGTGGTTCCAAAAGCAAGACCGAAACACTGCGGGACTTCAAACGGATTTCGAAAAAAACAAGATAGAAACACTGCGGCACTTCAAATAAATTATGAACAGTGCATGACAAGAAACGAGCAGCGCTAATCGAATAAACCCCGTTATATTCACCAGCACCACCTAATCCTTGTGATTTCGTGGCATACAGGACAGGTAAGCTCACTTTCGAAAAAGCATTGAACACAAACCCAATTGTACCAAATCGCCCCCCTTATCATCAGCGCAAAAACTCTGGCCTAGTCAAGAACTTCGCCTGCAAACACGCCAGAAAGAACGTCTCAGACACCATCGCCAACGTAATTGGAAAGCTAAACTTCAAGCCCAATATCCACTCCACCTTGCCAAGAATGGTACTTCCTCCTGTATCGGGGTATTCCCCCAACATGCACTGACGTCGGGGACGCTGAAGGACGGCGTCTCGTTCCAGCTCGAGGCGCGAGTGCAGCTGGTCCAAGTACTCCAGACTGCACGTCTTAGGCACATCGAGGCCCTGCTTGGCCAGGTCGGCAACCACCTGGTCAAAACAGTCGAAAACTGTAAGAAATCAAAACAGTGAATTTTCAACCCCGTCTATATCGGGGCCTAAGAAGTTTCTTGACAAAAGGAATCTTGGGTAATGTTTACCCCTTGCATTTCACCAATCGAAGGTTGTCCTAACGTTTTGGGGGTACCTCACGAGTGAAAGAGTAGAGGACAATAAGTATCAGTGGGAACGCCCCAATCTGTCGCAAACAAGATATTCGTCTATCGCACAAATAGTCGAGATATTCCAACTGTATGGTAGAAGTACAGCGTCCCGTGGGCTTCGTAAGTGAAATGCAAGCACTTCAATAAGCTATTGACAGATATTGGATTTTTTGTGTGAGAAGAAAAGCTCGACGAAGCAAAACGTTTCCAACACAAGGAAATGGCAGGGTTGAAGGATCTCCTACTCCAGTTTGTGTGGAAACGTTGGTTCACATTATTTTAAACAAATACAGTATATTTTAAACAATTTTAAGAGTCCTGCAGCGAGCTAACCAGTGGTGTTGGAGGCAGGAGTGCAAGCACACCCCCAAAAGTTTTGATTTGTCGAAAATCTGGGCAAAATCAATGAAAATGCACGAAAATACCTGAAAATCTAGGCAAAAATGACGCCCAACGTTGTTCGATTTTGAATAATTGGCGCCCAACCTGTCCAGAATCACATGAAGACCATATTTTGGAGGTCATCCCAAAAGAAGGAGTTCACGACCTGTGTGGGAGGAGGAGGAAGCATTCGCACAAAAACATTGGGGAAATTCGGGCAAAAATCTTTCGCGCCCGCAAAAATTTGCCTGCTCCTGCACCAATGGACATCTTGCCAGGCGAACGCGCTGCATCGGCACTGCCGCGACCGCCACACAGACCTTGTTGTCACAATCACTGCACCGACCTTGTCTCTTTTCTTGACGCAGCTCGCCACATTCTGTCGCATCTCCTTCAGCAAGTTCTCGTGCGCGTCGAAGGTCTCCTTGTAGGCTTTGACGGCGTGCATCAGGCGATCGCGCTGCTGAGCGAGCGCGCTCATCTCGGCGTGCTTCCTCGCGTCTGCGCCAACAGTGACGTCACCGTGAGCAGTGTGACGTCAATAACGAAACACAAGGGTCAATCGCGACGGTGATAAAGAGTCGGATGGGGCGAACCCTGGCCGAACGGAGTTAGGGGGGGGTATAATTATGTTGATTCCGTCCGTTGGCGAACCGTGCCGGCCGCATAGGAATTTTGGAGTGGCACAGTTAGCGGAGCGTGACTTTTGTGGATCGCCAGAACAAGAACATTTTTATCAAGGTTGCGGAGGCGGATGGCAAATGTCCGACTTCGACCTTTCAAAAATTTCCGACTCTAACTGCTTAAAACTAACGTGAATGAAGTTTGGCTGTCAACAATTTTGTAGCAACTAGCAATCGATGAAAATCGCGGTACACAGTAACAATACAATTATTTTCCGTTTCAATAAAAATTTCAAAAGAAACTGAACCATTTCAACAGGCACGAGTTAGGATTCCCAACTTAGGAGTGCAATGTATAAAATGATTCAGTTGGACTTCCGGATTCGGAATCGGATAAAGTATCCGAGTTATCTTAGGAAACCGACTCCACCGAAACACCTCCGACTCCTTGCGACTCCGCAAGCCTGGTTTTTATCTCAGGCAGCGACAGGGACTCGTGACAGCTCTTCTTCGGAAAAATGAGATGATTTGTTGCCATGCAAACGAAAATCTTTTAAAAACAAACATGCTGCTGCAGCGGCACCGCCGCAAAGTAAAAAAGTACTTTTTGCCATGTCCGGATGCGACGCTGCGTGCAAAGGAGTTTACTTAAAACAATAAACTACCACAGCACACTACAACATTAAAAAACAGACACCCACTACCCGTTGCCTCCACGCGGGAGGAGGCAGCTTGTCACTGTTCGTTCCATGCAACCGTGGAAGTTTTGTCGCTATGCAGCTTCTCTTTTCGCAGCTTTGACAAAATTATCGGACCCAAACAGGCCTCCTCATTGCCGGTCCGAGGGTCGTCCCTGGGCACAAGTGAAGCAGAAACGGCCGGAGTCACAATTTCGGGCTCCGACTCCGCTCCTGTTCCAAAAAATTATGGATCCGGATCCGAACGTTTTTCAAATTTGAGAACCGACATTCGGGCAATGTTTATGATTGAGCAACGACGTTTATGAAGACCACCCAGGCTCCTGCTACTGCCGATAATGAAAAGTGGCTCCGGGCCCGGGTCCGGTTTTTCACAAAATTCTGACTTCGACTCCGGATCCGAAATAAACGCAAAATCCCGATGGATTCGACTCCGGCACTCCGGATCCGTGACCAGCTCAGAAGCGCAGCAGCAAAAGGTGATCTGCTGCGCGCACCAACGCGACCCGCAGCAAATCTCCGCGATGAGGTTTTTCTGGATCCGCTCTTGCTTACGACGGATCGGGTAGTTTGCGCCAGCCGACCGCTAGAGGTCGTCACTCACCGTTAAAGAAAAAGAACTTGAGCATGAAGGGTTCGACGGCGAGCGCAGGGTTTGTGACCTCACAATGCAGGATGTACTGGGCGCCGTCGCTTCCCGGCGAGTTCTCCTCGAGCAGCAAATTCTGCGAAAAAGCAAGTAAGGGTTTTTGCAAAAAAAAAACAACAAACCAGTGTTTGCGCGACAGACCGGGAGGGAGTAGCGACAGTGATCGGCTTGCAATATCAACAAAACAATTCCTTCACCCGCATTCGGCCACGGAAACTTTTTTAAAAGCGCATTTATTTTTTCTCCCGGGCTGCCTCGTTTTCAAAACACATCAACAACAGGACCATAGCGCCGATGGCGTTCTTTGTCCCGAGTGCAGCTTTGCCTCGAAGCGCCGCTGGCCCGATTTTGCTCCCATTTGCTTGTTTTTGGCAGAGAACCATCAGAAGAAGAAAGAACCGGTCTCAAGAAAGTAATTCGCAACAAAAGCGGTATCAGAATGAAATATCGTTGAGCATGAGGTTCGCGGCACACTAACGAAGGGCTGCGGCATTTGCGACATGTTTGAGCCGATGGTGAAAGAAACTGACGTATGGATGGGTCGAACAGCCACGAAAGGTGATGCGGAAAAATCGGCGACAGGCTCAGTTGATTTTGAAAAAAAAACATGTTTCGAAACGGGAGCGATTTCGTCCAATCGGTTCACTTTCAAAAGATTTGCAAAGTTTGGTTGGATTAGCCTCCAGTTACCAACCCCTTGGTTACAGTATTGGATACAGCAAGTACACTGTCTATCGAAAGGAATCCTTTCCCAGCAAAGAATCAGANACTAAAGCAGTGATTCTTGAACTGGGTTCGACGGAGCCGTATCGGGCAAAAATGGGGTTCGACAAAAGCTTGGAAAACTACGTTGAGGGTTCGGCGTGTTTGTAAAGTTTAAGAACCACTGCACTAAAATCTTACAGAGTGCTCGTATATGTCGAAGTAGGCGTCATCAGCTCTTATTCAAAAGGGAATCCAAATAGCATGGACACAGCAAGTTACTAAAAGTTGATTCCCACAGAGACGTATCGACAGCTTCAATATCTCAACAACAGAAATGTTAAGCCACAGACGACGAGCATCAGAATCAACATAAATGTTTCACAGAACTAGAAAACAAACCCCGGCACAGCCGCAAAGCACCAGCCAATCAACGCTGCGACATTTCTTTTCAGCCCACAATCCACCCAGTGTATGACAGCTTTAATTTCGCGGCCTTTCGCGCGTCTCTGGCCACATTACCTGCAGGACAACTTCGCCTTTCCGCATGGCCACGCTCAGCCTCGAACAGCTGCCCTCGAACTTGGGCACCTCGCTTGACTTCAGGCTCTGGTCGCAGGGTTGGATCGTTACCGCGACGGTACCGTCCAGTTCGGTACCGGCCGGGTTACCGTACTTATCCTGTCAGGAAACACTCAAGTGTTGACGTAATAATTTGCTGACGTAACACTTTGTTCGCGTAATACTTTTCACACACGTGTGTCGACGTCACGTCCGCGTCTATGGCGCTGTTAAGTTATACACGAAAACGGTCTTGATGGTGGACTTCACGGATCACAGGTCGCGAGTTCGAAACCCCGCCGCAACAGCTTGTGTTGAATTCATCATCATGAGGCAACGTCTGGACCACAGCTCTGAGAGCAGTTTACTCATTGGAACTAGAACCTTTGCGAAGGACCTAAACGACTTAACTTCAAAGGTCCGAACGAGATAAAGGAGCTTGGAAACTGGCACTCGCCAACAGCAACCAAGCAATGATATATGCAAAAAAATTTCCGCTTGTGACTTTGCGAGCGTGATCGCCTCCCAATAAAGACACACAGCAGCTAACAATCAAGCTCGCATAAACGAATAAGCGTCAGGGGATCAGTAGAAAATGTTAACACTACCATGCACAAAAATCTTGTCAGGAAATAGCAGTTCAAAAAACTTTTTACCATAAAAAATAGCAACCTACCGTTTCCTTGCGCCCTAAGGTTCAAGTCTTGCGCCGCGACTGTCTCCATGAGCGCTAACGGGATGGACCAAAATATTACAGAGAACAATTTTTCTTGTGTATGTGTGTGCTCTGCACGTGCTGAGCGTATGTGTTGGCTGCGAGCTTCATGTGTCATATCTGTGTTACACATGTGTTGTTTATAAGCTGCTTGTGTCATATATGTGTTACACATGTGTTGTCTATGAGCTGCTTGTGTCATTTCTGTGTTACACATGTGTTGTCTATAAGCTGCTTGTGTCATTTCTGTGTTACACATGTGTCGTCTATGAGCTGTCTGTGTCATATCTGTGTTACACATGTGTTGTCTGTAAGCTGCTTGTGTCATATCTGTGTTACACATGTGTCGTCTATGAGCTGCCTGTGTCATATCTGTGTTACACATGTGTGTGTGCGTGTGCAACAACCAAACTCACCTTAATCAACAACTTCAAATTCCTGACAAGCACTCGATTGAAAGTAACTTTGGCGTTTGAAACTGTGGGTGTGCCCGGGGCCGTTGCCGGGACCAGCACGGAGGGGTCGCCTGCACAAAAAGTATTTTCTACCAGCGCAAATCAACGAAATAGATGGGATCAAGCAACAACGCAAAACCTGCCGTAAAAACAGTTTTCTTATAAAACAAAAAATCTGAAGTCAGTAGAAATTTGATACAAGCGAGTGCAAGCTAAATAACGTTTCCAGGACGTTTCTTGCATTTTTTTATTGGTTTCGACTGTACGAAAAACTTGTGGGTACGAACATTTCATGAAATCCGAACTCCTCTTGTTTTACACGATGTCGACAGTGAGCACCTAACCACGACACACACACCACCGAAAAATTGAACGAACACGACCCATGACTTCAAGAAAATTCCATTCAAAAAGCAACCAGCGACGCACCTGGCGTGACTTTCATGGTGTAGCACGGGCTCCTCAGCGTCATGTGCTTCGCATTGTTGGAAGGGATGACGCCGAACTGGGCCGAGTACTCGGAGGCCACAGTAGATGCCCGGATGGTGTCGAAGATGTGGAACCCGCGGGGGGCTAGCGCGCGGCGCCATTCCGCCTGAGGAACATGAAAAAGAAACAAGATCGGAGCAATGCGGGAGGGTTTCCTAGCAACGGGAGGCGGAGGCCAAACGTCGAGCAAAACACACGAAGCTAAATCTTCACCGTGAGCAGAAGTTCAGTGCAAGGAGGCCAAACAAAACCAAGATTATTTACAAGTTTTGCTTATGAATCACGAGGCAATTTAAACGCCCTTGGTCACAGGGGTGCATAAACGCGGTCGGGCGGGGGGGGCGTACGACCAAAAGCTTGGAATGCGCGAACGGAATTTGCAACGACGTGTCAGTGCCTAGTTCATAATTTCAAGCGCAACATTACGGCAAAACTGATATGTGCGCGCCGCTAAAAATTTCTGCGCGCTACTAAAATTTTCAGAAACACTTGCACCCCTATTATGCCAACGCAACGGTCTGGTCGCTGGCGAGCGCAAACGCAGTTCAAGTGCGCTGCTGATTGGAGAATCGTCGTCAACAAGACTCGAACAAAAACATTATTGCAAGCCAGGCAATCGACGTCACAATGGTGCCTTTGTGCACACGGCACTCGGCATGTGACCCTTACCCCGGCCGGCGCGCAGTCGTCCTTCTTCGGCCTCCCTTTCCAGAGCAACATGCACACGTGGACGCTGCCGGTGACGTTGCTGCCCTCCTCCGACAGGACGTTCACTTCGAAAGCTGCGAGAGAACGTGTCGCTTTTACGCGCGATCCCTTTGTTCGCGTGAACATGGCGGACTAGTTGCTGTGGCAACGGGCAACGCAGCGACAGATCGCAGATTCGGGAGTGGCGAGCAGTGCTTCCCCGCAAAAAAATAACTGAATCAAACAAATTGGGCAACACCCACAAAAATTCAAGGCTAACATCCAGAGAAAAATTGAATGCGAGTTTTCGAAATATGAATGTTGAAATACGCCCCTAATCGAGCAAGATAGAGAAATGGAGAAGTAAAGTTAATCGTGTCAGAAAGAAGGTATATCCTGCCATCCCGTTCAACGGGGACAAAACCAGATCAAAACGGACTACTACGAAATGTTGATAAACAATAGCACCGACTAGGATTATTTTCGGTCACAGACGGATTTTTTTAATGACGGAAAAAAATTAAGTCAATTCGGTCAGATAGGGTTATGAAGTGTTACGCCGAGTTCCAATACTACTACGGTACAAATGATCGAAATGTGTCAGTGGCCAATATTTCTCAGCGAAAAAAACAGAGCACCAAGCAGATCTATCCGGATCTGGGCAACTCACACAGAACACACCGGTTAACACACCAATCCACACGCATCGTTTACCCGGCAGTGTTCCTCCCACTTTCACAGTCGTGCTTTCAGACAAGCAGTTCACGTCGATGGCGACGGGCGTCTCGGTGTTGGGGAGGACGCGCAGGGACAACTTGGGCCCTTCGATGGCCATGCGGTTGTAGACGACCCGAGGTTGGAGGACGTAATCGCCGCTGTCAAAACAGAGCACGTTATAAGATGACCTCCATTGAACCCCGATGTGGTGGGGGGTAAACGTTGAAAAATGCACAAACATCAAAACGCCCTGGAGACCACCGTCGTCCTCAGAACCAGTCGATGCCTGGAAGCAGGGACTGAGTTTGCTAGAAAACTTTGGGCGTCATATATCTTTTTTCAACACGAAATATTGAGGGGTACAAAAGATGTCTCCCCTAGTCGAAAAGTTGGGGGACATGTCCCCCGTCTCCCCAGAAACTCGGTCCCTGCCAGGGAGATTTACACAGTGAGCACTCAGTTCCCGCCACATTTGTCTGAATATGTGACACTCAATAAACACGTCACCGAGCCGCACAAACCTACGCAAGATAAAAGCGTCTTTGGCCAAAAAGGCACAGGATTGAAATAAATGCTCTATGAAAAGGTTCAATCGCGTTTTTCAACAAGAACCTGACCCAATTTTTTTAATACAGAACCCGCTTCCCCAGGGTACTGACCATTTTCTGACCAGGGTAGTGACCATTTTCTGACCAGGGTACTGACCATTTTCTGACCAGGGTGCTGATTATTTTCTGACCAGGGTAGTGACCGTTTTCTGACCAGGGTACTGACCATTTTCTGACAAAGGTACTGACCTTTTTCTGACCAAGGTACTGACCTTTTTCTGACCAGGGTACTGACCATTCTCTGACCAGGGTACTGACCATTCTCTGACCAGGGTACTGACCATTCTCTGACCAGGGTACTGACCATTCT
>JGI24158J21664_10001845_pt1 | contig 24678 bp, 10 predicted proteins | sample Ectturendosymbi3_FD_21664 | JGI IMG/M metagenome (IMG submission 21664) | reverse complement strand
AACCCGGCGGGTCTCCGCGCTCGAGAAGCAGCTGGGGGAAGTGATCGCCGACGAGGTTTTGGGCGACGATGGCGAGGAGGAGTAGTAGTAGTCTGCTCGCCGCCGCCTCCCTCCGCGTTTGATATCCTGTATCGTACGTATGCTCCCTAATCGCCTTGGTCGATGGCCGAGGTGCCGTTGACGATTTTTTGCTGGCTTACTCTGTCTGACGTGCCCGCCCCTGATTGGTCTGTTTTTCGTCGTTCGTTTACACCGCGTGCAGCATCGGGTCGCGCTGATGATTTCCACTTCGACCTGTAGCATGTTTTCGCCAGTGCGCAGCCATCAGCTTCGTCCCCCCACCCACCCACCCACCCGACTCGAGTGACCACACTTGTTTGCAATTGGCGGCAGAAGGAACAGGCTTGCTTTCTCGATTTGGGTGAAACCCCATCCCCGGATATCGCTGTGTCCAAAACTGAAACAACTGCAACATAACGCTTCGTTCGACGCATGTTTGCCGCCCCGTTATTTCCCATCCAGTACGTGTCCGCCCTCCTTTCGCCCCGTTCCCTGACCACTTCCTGCGCAGTTTTTGTCTCATCGCCGGTTGCTCGGGTGAGCGTTGTGTCCCTTTTCTGTGGTTAGCAGACCGTCGAGGACCACCTGACTGTCGCCAGAACCGTCGAAGCGGTTCGTTCGCTTCTCGGGCTTTGCTTGTTCCGCTGAAACGCTCTGCTTCAGCCTTCCAGTTTACTCCCGGTCGGGACCCGGGACCACAATGCATCGACTCTCGCGCGACAGTTTGCTCGCGGGCCACATTGGCCTCGGCGTGACCCTGGTAACAAGCGCTTGCGCCTGTCAGCGACGGTCGCTTTCAACAACGGCGCTGTCCGTGGTCCCACCGAGGAAAAACAAAACCAAGACCGGCAACCTGCACACATTGCCCCCCCACCCCCGTCACGGTGGCGATGTGTGCCTAGCTACGAGTCTTTCCCGTCACCGCCCGCAAATCATATTATTCTATGCGTTCTTGTACATAAGTTGTTTTTTTTTCAGCGATATTTCGCCTTCCACGCGCCCCCCGTGTGTGTCACGTGACTTGCGCTTTCGTCCCTTCGTTGAGCGGCGCCGAGGTCGTCGTCGTTGTTGGCTTTTATTTCGTAAATTCGCCGTTCAAGCTTGCGTTTTATTTCTCGCGCGTGCCGACGTCTGTTTTTATGCGCGCCGACGCTGCCGCGAGTCTGCGCGAACCGTAACGTGACAGTGTGCAAGCACTGTTCATGGCTCTGCTTGCGGAATTGAGGCTGCACTTTCGACCGTGAATCATCGGGCTGCATTATGGTCAGGAATTTTTCTGAATTAATCACACCCGCCAAAATCGCTACGGAGTCTTGTATGAAAACTCATCATCATCTTCTGTAAAAGTGCCTGCGAAACGAACGTGTCGGTTTTAACTTTTTTAACGCCTTGTGTGCGCCCAGCACCGTTCTAGCGTCACGCGGCGTGAAGCGGAAGGTGCGCGCGCTCGCAACAGGTTTTTCTGTGCGTTGTCACGTGTGTTCGAAAAGCACACCCGCGACTCGGATTGTAAATATGATCACGACTTCTGCTGCGAACCCAAGTTTGGACTTGATGCTTAACTTCACGCTTCGTTGCGTCGCACCGTTCCGGTTCACTTCCCGTCTGGACCTTGTGCATTCACCCATTCTTTGAAAGTCGCGTTATCACCGGGCTCGTCAAACGACTTCAAATTAGTTTTTACTGACTGTGCTCGTTAATGGCACACGGACGCTTGGCACAAGCCTGCTCGCAAAGCGCGCGCGTTTCTTCTGCGCTCGTATCGAAGTTCCATTTTGGATCGACATTTGACTGCTTCTGAAATTTGCCAAACAGCCCCGCAACATTCCCCTTTGTTTGTTGTCAGCACCGCAGAGGCGCCGAACCCGGTCGTCGTTGTCGTCGAGAACCGTTGTGTCGCGATCGTCCTTTGTCGTTTAATTTGCGGCACGCCGTGCAAATAACCCGGCGACCTGTCTCGCACTAATCCCCGCGCTTTTTTTTCAAACCACAACAATTTCTATCTACTGCCCGTAAGCCACGCCCTCGATGGTCGTGCGTGTTCTACTGCGATTGGTTGATTGATCGTTTGATTGACGCCGCATCGAATGCAAGTTGTGTGTGTGTGTGTTCTGCGACGACGGCGGCGCGCGCGGCGACTTCGAATGGCTTCGCATGAGCGCTTCCTCGCTTTTACGTCACGTTCGACGGAGTGTGACGAGGACGTCCGTCACGCGGAGGAGCCGTACAGCCTTGAGCAGGTCGGAAAACGTAATGCAGTAAAGAGGCGCATCGCATTATCTCGTCCGCTTTTTTGTCGACCCCCCATTAATCTGCCATCTTTTGCTAGCGAGTGGCCTTCTTGTGATTAGACGAAAAACACGTATTTAACCCAGATGAGCATGTCGCCTGCGATCTTAACGGTTTGAACGAAATCGTGTAAATTGGTGAAAATGATAATAATAATAAAAGCAACGCCGGATTACACGTTGTCTTGTGTTGGTGCGTTGCCAAGGAGACGTACATGCGTCAGTTGGCACTGGCAACGAAAATAGAACACCGTGATTTGATCTGCAACTGCAGTTGAAAGCTCTAGGACAGGGGTCACCAACCTTATTGGAACTGTCAGCTACTTGTGTACCGATTAATGCCAAGGGCTACTAGTTTGATACACACTTCTGAAATAAAAAGTTTGCTCAATTTCAATTATTTTAGTATTGATAATCGTTAATGTGAAGACATCGATCATTTCTAATTTTATTTTTAGAACAGGCCNACGGGCGACCCACGTGGTTCGTGCGGGCGTCCAGGCGCCATCGCGGGCACCACGTTGGCGACTCTTGCTCTAGGTTTTCTGCGATTCATCAGCAACTACTGACTTTGATATTACAGACTCACTGAGCAAATATTTCTCATCCATTTGATAGAAACCAGCTAACCAAGAACAACCAAATCTTTCCCAACCAGCTACTACTTTTCATTAATCGAAACCTCAGACTTCTTTTTCTTATCTCCGACTTGCACACCAGAAATACAAAAAGTCATATGTAATTTCGACGCAAAAAAGCATCACCTATGAATGACATTCCAATCAAATTTCCTAAACTATTTCCTATTTCTTATCAGAAATTTTTGTGAATCCTTGAAAAGGAGTACCCTGATGATTCAAAGATTGCGCAAATTATTCTTGTTCACAAATCAGGATCAAAACAATATTAATAAAATTGTCGACCGATATCTATACTACCGGCAATCAATAAGGTGTTTAAAAAACTTCATTGTTGACTGTGTTCTTATATTGGGACAAATAAGTTATTATCTCCCAGCCTGTATGGACTAAAAAAGGGGTATCCACTGAATTAGCTGTCAACGAAATATACAACTGCTTCCACAATTTTCATGAGGGATTAGCAACATGTTCAATGTTTCTACATTTCTCCAAAGCATTTGATAGAGTGAATCATCAACAACTTTTAGATAGTTAGAAAAGCAATATGTTATTAGAGGATTACCATTTACTACTTGACAAATACATTGATGATCGAGCTTTTCGTAAGTATTGTGTGTATTCAATCACAAAGTGTTAGTGTAAAACATGTGGTTTGCCACAAGACTCAAACTATCATACAGATTCTGGGTTTCGTTGAAATCATTCAACTTTAACCTCGCTTTTAACAACTAGTCACAATGTTAGCTGACCCATGATCATAACCTGTGCACACGCATAGTATATCTCCAGGTTTTTTTAAGGAAAATGTTAGGAACCCGGTTTGGATCTGTAAGGGCCCGATTTCTTTGATTCTAGGGACCCGATTTTTTCTGATTCTAGGGACCCAAATCGGGTCCCTAAAACGCCTTAAAAAACCCTGATATCTCTAAAGCTTTTGATGGTGTTGGTCATTAAAACTTCGTATTCAAGCCAAATGATGGGTACTGTGGATCTTCATTACAAACTTCCTATTCGGAAAACACATCTCAAGTGGTACATATTACATTAACACAAGGCCCTCTGAAATATGTTATACAAATTGTGGTGCACCGCAAGACTCCGTTCTAGGACCCCTTTTTTTCTTATATCGATATTTTTGACAATATTTATTCATCTATTTCTATATTTGCTGACGATACAACTTTGTATTTTTCCTTCAAGTTCCCAAGCGACTTACACCACTTTTTGTGGGATCGGAAGATCTTTCAACTTTTAGCAAAGTGATCTGATCAGACACATGTGGTGTTAAATTTACTGCTCAAAAACAAACATGTTACCTGTATCTATCACTCGTGATGAATACCCCCGACCTTGATTGTCTAGAACATGCAGCTTTAAAAAGTTGATAGCCACAAGCATCTAGGTTTGATTTTCGCCAGTAATCTCTTCTGGCTTTCTCTTGTTTTAAGCTTTCAACCGCGTAGGCTAGGCTACTATGCTACATATTAACCGTCTTAGATCTATCTCAAATTTGGTGCCTATAGGTTTGTTCTTTTGTCTATTTACCATTCTTTCATTTTTCGGATTTTTGATATTGATTATGGTAGAGTTGTTCATGACAATTACTCCCAATCTGTTGCTTTGCTTTTGGATACTTCCCAAGAAACTGCAGCAAGAATAATTACAGGGTGCTTAAAGGATACAGCTAATGACGCTGTTTTGAAAGAAGTTTGTTTTGTAAGACTCAGTAGTAGAAGTAAAACGCAAATTCTACTTTACTACTATAAGGTAATGTTTGGTATGTCGTTATCAACCCTCCAACCTCTCACCTCAAAAACGTTTGAAGATTTGGCATTCAACCCTCACCTCAAAAACGATTAAAGATTTGTCAAGGTAAGCCTACTTGCTTTGTGACAGATATTCAGATTCCCTTGATTGAAAACAACTTTCGTTTTAATTCATTTTTCCGGAAAGCAGCCAGTTTATGGAAGACATTGCCTGTTGCTGCGAAATCTTCTATTAGTTTGTCGTCCTTTAAACTTTTTACTGTAGATCAAAACAAAATTGTTGGTATCTTCGTGGCAGTAATCACCATAGCAATGTGCACATCTACAGTATATGCTGTAGACTGCGCTTGGGTAACAGGGCTCGAAAGTCTAAACCCAAATAAGCGCACTTATCATGTTCATATGGTGCCAATGAAACTGAAGAGCATCTAGTTCTTAGCTGTACTCTTCATTCTGCATTACGCTCGTCAATCTCCTACAATCTTTAAAAAATTATTTTAATAAAAGAAGACCTGCAAGATTTACTGCCAAGTGAAATGTGGAATCCTAAAAGACTTTTGCATATTCTACTGTTTGGACATCCTCAGCAAACCACTATAATTATTTATCATGCTGTCTCCAAATATCTAGAATGTACCAACCGTTTTACGCAACTATTACATCCTGTATTTCCTTTATAGAAATTCATTTTCCATTTAGTAATTAATCTTTCGACATTTTGCTTCCTTGTTGAAAAATTTTGTTACTGTTAGCCATATATTAGCCCGTTTGTCTTGTGTTTATAATCTTTTTGTTAACTGTTCGTCGTGTGTTCGTTCGCTGGTCATGACACGACGAAGAATATATTAAGGCTCCGACCTGCCGCTCATCGTCGTTAAATACATAAGGAGTCACTAAAAAAACTTTGGGACCTTACTTTTCCAACTGCATGTGAATGATATCACATGTCTCAAATTCATATCAACTTTATTTGCAGGTGGCATATTTCTTTCTGTTTCAGCAAAATCAGTCTTCCATCTAAAAAACGGTTAACCAGGAACTAAGTAATTTTGATAATCGGTTAAAACATAATAAACTATCTCTAAATTACAAGAAAAATCATTACCTGCTGATTACAAAAATACGTCAAGACTCCGACAAGAACATTAGACAATCACAAGCCCGTAACCAGCTTGGGACACCAGGCGGGGAGAAGAGTTTTCTGAGAGGGGCCCACATTTTTTAAAGTATGTCCATTAATTTTAAACTATGTCCAACACATTTTTCAAGGGGGGGCGAAAAATTTTACAGGGGGGGCCTCACCCCCTGCATCCCCCATGGTTATGGGCCTGGACAAGCATGGTATATCCAAAGTTGAGAATGTTAAATACTTGGGAGTAGTGTTAAATTACAAGTTATCCGAGAAATTATACCTAGTTAACCCAAGAAAAGAAATAATCATCCAAAGCCTGTGGGACTCTTTCGAGGCTTAGGCATTACCTTCCAAGTGATTTCTTAAAAACTGTATTTTACGTCTAACCTATTCTCATCTTCAGTATGCAATAACTATGGTTGGGGATCAGCTTCACCATACTTTCTAAAACTAATGAAAACGATTTAAAATAAAATTATAAGATTAGTTGCATTTAGTTTATATAGAGAAAATGCTGAAAAACTGTATGTAAGGCTTAAGATTTTTACATTTTAATGACATTTAAAAGTTTCAAATAGATAAAATGATGCATCAACTCAAGTATAGCTGTCTTCCACCAGCATGTAATAAGCTATTCACTAAGTTGAGCAATTTACATTCTAATAGTACTAGACAAAGTCATCTCAAGGAAACGTAGTTCCCAGGAAAAGATTGGCTGCCGGACAAAAACCTTTTGCTTTGATAGGGATTGATATTTGGCAGTTTTGAAGCCAATTTAATCAATACAACCTTGATATACTTTTAAAAAGACGTACCAATTACACACCTAAACTAATTTTAACCCCTCTCAAATTTCTTCATATTATCCTAAAATGCGTGTTACCTTGTGTATTCCACATGAATATAATTTTTTTTCACTATTAGGATATGGGAGGACCTAACCAGAAAATAACCTAGTTATTTTAGATACACCGGGAGTAACACAGCCATGTTATTGATATGCTTGTGTTAAGTTTTTGTGCCACTGATTACGATGATATTGTACTGTATGTGTTTATCACACTGCATTATCTGTGGCGTTGCTATTGCTCTGCCAAGTAAATATTTAATGAATAAACGACAGAAAAACATTATATGATATCACATCGCAGGTTTGATTCGACTGGAAACGTGTTGAACAACAAAGCTCATATTTGAAGAGATGAAGCATTAAACATTTTCCTTAATGCCAAGTCGATCTTGTGGATAGAAAGAAGAAAACCTTACCTTGTAGAAAAATTGAGCGCGATCGTGCTACACTGTAGCCACTGCTAAGTATGCCAACCCATAGCCTTGCAACATATTTTATCGAAAATTTTTCAATTTCATGAATACTTAGATGCAGAGAAAAAGGTCTCCTTTTCCAACCCGTTTAATGTGTTCTTTTCAGCAAGAGCCCTTTGTAATTTGGCGGTGGAGCTTTGAGCGCTTTCATCAATGGTGCTGAAATCAAAGCGCTTTTAAGATCGATGTGTCCCACTGCTGAAATGCCACATTTGAATATCCAGCAAGCGATTGCCGACTGCATAAAAGGCAAACAAACTGTTACATTTGAGGTANTACCAACCACTGGACAGCAGAACCAACTTGTGATCTGTGTATCTNTATTTTAGAAAAATTTTTAAGAATCGTTGTGAACCCTGAGCTCTGTTTGCGGGAAACCTCATAAACGATCACTGCAAAATGAATTGAAACTTTTTTAAAACAGCAAGCTTGCTTGGTTGCTAAGCTCATTTCGAAGATCTTTTTCAGTGAAATGGGACAGAGACACTTTTCGTGGTTTTGCGTTTCGCGAATACTTCTTGACACTTCGTCAACTGCAGCATATATCGTCACGAAATTCCTGAGTTCTTTTTCATCGAGCTTGCTCATCGACTGGCGCTTGTGAAAGAAGTGAAAAGTTCCGAGGAATTCGACGAGTATCTCAAGCGTGTCCCTCGAAACCCGCCAGTGGCATCTACGTCATTAATTTGGCTGGAACGTAGTAGTCTGTCTTTAGATTTTACTGGTCGGTTGTTTTTGGATTATTGCTAGAACAAGGTTGGGACATCTCTGAAAAGCAGGTTCTACACTTGCGAATCCAGACACTCTATTCCATGCACTGTTGACTTTAACTTCGCAAACGAAATTACTCAGTTATTCGATGGACTTCTAAAGTCAGTTCCACAGCAAGTTATTTAACGCTTTTTCGAGCTTTGGAATGCCAGTCAAATTCTGAGACATCAATGTGGGCCTTTATGTGCATCATGGATGGCGGAAAACATGTATTTGAGTTAAAGATTGATATAACTGTTGCTCATTACATTTCGAAAAACAAATGTTTGTGATTAGCATTCAAATCCGTTTCAATTTTTTGTTTGCAAAGCATGTAGCGTGTTTAAGTTGCATGGTCGAACCCATCGCGCAGAACCCAGATTCTCTATGACAAAAGCGAATTCCTCTGAGGTCATCTAATGACACATTTTGCTTACCAGCAGTGTTATTGATACTGATATTCTAGGGTCCAATTTCCAGAAAAACATTTGAGTGGGGGGTTAGACATTTTTGTAACAGATAACGTAGAAGGATTGGATAGGTAATTGTTACCTGTCGGTATGTATGCTACAAAAGAACGCTGTTGAAAAAACAGCATGCCAGTGATTCATAACCACTATTCGAATCATTACAAAAAAATGCATTTCGTCGATTTAAAGTTGATCGGGTTTCTTTACGTAAAACCTAGTTGTTCAAAAGCAGGGAGCGTGTCTTGTTTGCAAAACCTTGGCGGCTTTTTATCTGCCTCTGGAATGATCTCTGTGTCTCCTTCCAGCAAATCAATACTGAAAATGTTTATGTATTGGTCAAATGTAGCAAACGAATATATTTATTCATTAAACTTTCTATCGCAATATCACGGTCTATTTTATGTGCGTATGTGGTAGTAGTACATAGAAAAGCTAAAATATTTACTCAGTAAACTTCATGGAGGTAGCAGGTACATGCGCAAGTACATAAAACCAATGCTTGGGGAGAATTAACGCCCAACAGCGGAAATCTCGTGTTAGCACGCAGAAGTTTTACATAATTAGTAAAAACCTTACAAAATGCTCAAATGTTTGAATTAATCTGGCAAAGAGACAGACAAAATCTACACCGCTGAATAAATTTGTATTACGTTGTCTGACGCTTCTTAGATAATAATTAGAGTGTGAAAAGATATGGTTTTCACATTGATTTCCCATTTCAGAAGAGAATAGCTATTGCGAAATGCGTCTTTCTAAACTTGGAACATAACGTAGTGTTGGTAGTTTGATCAGACTTCAGACAAGTGTAATACAGTCATTTAATCCGCAGCCTCTAACTTATCTGCAAGATTTTATGTAGGGTCGCAGCATGTATACGACTGCGTTTCATCTGTAACAGTTACTAACTAGGCGAGAAAAATAATAATTGAAATAGATTTAAAAACTTCCAATATGCGACGTAGTTTTAGCCGATGTGTTTACTTGTAAATTGACAGTTATAAATGGACAGTTAGTTCCTCTTTTTTTTGCTCAATTGCGCAACTCGTGCATATTACGATATTTCCAGTTTTAACTTCCGGCTACCTGTCGGCCAGCGGTGGCTCTTAGAACTTTTCTGCTTTGAGTCTCGTCAAATTAAAAAAGAAAGATAATGTGAAGTACTGTTTGTGCTGAGCAAACAATTACGCTATCACTTTAATCAAAGACCTGATTGCTGATACTCAAAAAAGAGAAATCGGCTAATCACAGCTTATATGCACAAACACCTTTCACCCGGTAATTGCCACAAGAGTTGAATGTCCGGCAGACGACCGAGAACAAGGAGTTTGCGGTAACAGTGCAGTGTTGACGCATCCGGGTTGTGTTTATAATAAGCTCCGATAAAACTGCTGCTTGCTTCTTATGCAGTGATGGTGGCCTTTGAGTGTCGCACCGGGAAAGGCAATCCCTATTTACGCCATACAAAAAACTCAACCGTTCGTTAATCAACCATCTTTCGTGATTTCCCGTGCCTGCTGTGTTCCATTGTGCACACAAACAGTGAAGGTGAATAAAGGGCAACGACTTTACAATCTAATGCTCTCTGCTTGTATGAACTAAGCGCCAATTGAGTTAAATCAATCATTTGAGTCCGTTTTATTCGACCGGTGATACTCTTTTTGAGCAGATGATTGCTTGCGGCCCTCTTTGCAAATCGGAACCTGTGGCGAAAACGTCACATGACCTTTCATCAAGTTTAAGTATGTTTAAGTATTTATCTGGTTTGACTTGCCACGACCCCTTGGCACCCCTGCTCATCTTGGTCACATCCTGCAATGCTGTAGCATCCCGGTTGCGAACAGTGTTCCCTCTAAGGTGCGAAACTGCGCAGTTGCGCAGTAAAATCTCATTCTCGCGCACTTACAACATTCTGAATTTATTACGATACATACATATCGCATAGCCCTCTTAATGTTGGGAACTCTTCACTTTTTGTGTGTCTGCATGGTTGTTCAGTTGCATGCATTTCGTGCGCAACACAACAAACATTTGCTCAGTGTAGAATTTTCTTAGAGGGAACACTGGTTCAATTTGGTAAGCAGGACACGTGACCTCGTGTGTCCTATTTCCCTTCAAAGCATTAGCATCATTCGGCTATTTCTGAAATCGTCATCAATGAAAGCGACATTAAGAAAAGACATCTTTACCTGAAAGCATTTCACTGGCCGTGAAATATGAAGGGACGTACCATAAGTGGCTTTGCTGAAATGGCCGTGCCTGTGAAATGTGATGCCGGCTTCAAGCAAAGGGCAAACGTATTTAGCGTGGTTTCAACACGAGTACCGTTAAGAGAAACAAGTATTTAAAACCATTCACAGCAGGGTCGAACCACATCCCCAGCACGACAGCATGACAGGCGTGCATGAAGAGAATTAAACCACTATGACGAACCAGATGAGATCACTACTATGTGAAACTACACATTAAACACTGACAACATTAATAAATATGAAACCGTAGCCGGTTTCATTGGAAAAAGGCAGGTTTTTCAAATTTTTCGAAAAAAATAATTATTCTTTTTTGCACAGCTAACTCTTGAAAACAACGCCAAATTTATCAAACCTTTCTATACCTGGAATTTTTCAACTTGAAAAAAGACAAAGCCTGTGTTTGAAATAACGATGAAGAAGGTCATTACAAGATGCTTTTACAAGATTACAAGATTACTGTCATTACAAGATGTCCCTGGAAAGTCATGCAAACTCTTGTGGTCGGGGTGTTGAAAATAGAACGCGTTATTAAATAAAGAATGACAAAACCGCGACAAATCCATTGATTGTGAAACCGGGTACTTGAAAGCAATTCGAACAAAATTATGACTGTGATGGAGTAATTCCTTCCATGTCGTTCGGCGAATAAGAGCAAAGCGAAGGAGAAAGACAGCACTAATTTTTTTTTACAAACCGTATCTGTGCAGGTAAATGTTTCTTACAGTTTGCGAGGTAGCGGCAACCCACTGTCGAAACCAAAAACTCAGTTCAAGATGCCTGTATCCTTGAAAAAATTTTCTGTTCTGATTCGGAGCAAAACATTCACGGGTGTGTGTTTTCTCTCATAGTTAAAATGACACTCGACCATCTCAGAATCTAAACTTAACTTCCCCTTCCCTTTCCTGAAGCGTTTCCTCTTTTTTGAAAAAAAAAACGTAACAAGCAAGAAAGTCACCAAATCTTCAAGCATAGTTCACGTTTTTCAAAATGTGCTTTGCCATTTGCACAAGTAACTTGAGCGAAGCCAAAGCGACACGTCTGAACCGCGTATTGAGCAAAACTGGAATGTTCTATTAGGAAAAGAATCCACTCGCCCTACACTTTTCGTGCCATCGCAAAAAAACAGTAACTTTTCATCAAAAATTTGGAGGACTGCAACACTTAACAAATGCACATTAATAGCTTCCAAGAGTGGTCAGGGTTGGGGGTGTGACAGGATGGGCGAAGATTATCGATAGAAACTCGAAAACAAAAATAGCAACCTCCTTACTGGCGCGTTTTGGAGTACGGTATATACTGGCACGCCCGATTTTTCCCCGCCGACACTTGTGTTCGCAAATGCTGCCTTTCCTCAGCCGGAAGTGAAAATCGTCACCGATTGTTAGTCCTTGCCCGTTCGCTTGCATTAATCCACTTAGTGCATGATGCTGTTGTCTGCAAGAACGTGCCTAATTCGGCTTCCTTCAATTCGTAAATTCANGACTCTTCACCTTAGCGGCACTGCGCGCGACGCACTCGCCTCCTCAAGTGCTGNGCAAATANGCATCCGTCTCGATAGGTTGTCCTTTGAGAAAATCGTGCCTGTCCACCCCAAAGCAAATAACGGTCACCAAGGTAGACAGGTATAGATATGCACTTGCCTCACCCATATTAAAAAGTGTACAAACGTGAGGTATTCAAGTTTTGGCCTGAAAGCGGCTTGTTTTTCACGTACTGTCCATTACCCTGCGCCGAGCTAATGTTGAATGTGACAGAGCTTCGCACAGAAAAACATTTTTTTTAATAAAAGCGCAATCCTTTTTGTTTAAAACCTTTCATTTAGGACCTCCCAAACTCAAGTAACGAAAAAAAGCACAAGATATTCCTTTCACTAAATTGGAGAAGCTTATAATAGTTCAGTGCATTTTCAAAGCACTGAAAAGAGACAACACCATTTTCTCAAACCAACGTTATAATTTTATTTATCAAACTTCAGTTTGTTTTAGTTGTTCCTGCCTTTAGGTTTTCAACCAGAGTCGAAAGTTCGGGGAGCCCAAAGCGTAATTAGCTTTTGCACGGCAGTTTAGTATATTCAGCAATGCTATGTGTTAAGATGGAAATCTCTGCACGAACGGCCAGCGATCAAACTCAAGTCGTAAATCTTAAATCGTGAAGTATTATACCAGTTAAAGAATGCACGGTTTGTCGAAGATACGCTATATTTCAAAATACCTGGTTTGCATCCAGGTGTTTAAGTTATAATTGAGGCTTGCGTCAGCCTGAAACCTATCGGGTACTAGTGGTATCCTTGAAATCGCGCTTCTAAAATTTGTCAGACATCATCGCAAACTTTCCGTAGATTTAAGCATGGCGGCTGTTTCTCTACAAAAATTACAAATGATTAGATACCAACTGTGCAGAAAAATTGTTTGACCTAGTTTATTCCTTTCAACAGTAAAGCTGAACTGTTTTGTATGATATCAACTTTGAAACTGTTTTGGGGGAAATCATTGACTCCTTATCTTGATTTTTACGAGCAGTATAGGCCGAAGTATGAAGATCTTTCTTTCTTTCAATGGAAATTAACACAGCAATACTGCGTGAATTGAAAAAATGCCACGCTTATGAGGTTACAGCATACAACAGCCTTGCCTTGCCTGTAGAAGGAAACGCCAATAAATTACAATGACATCCCGTGTAAAACGTACGAGACGTCAGCATAACTTGTTTGGATCACCCATGTATTTAGACTAGTGATTTTCAACCAGGGGTTCGCAAGTCTTGTTTTGGAGGGGCCGCAAAAGGAAATGGGAAAAGCTTAAATTGCGCATACTAGAAACCAGGTTTAACACGTACGTTGCAGTTGTATGACGACCGACTGTCATAGTGGGTTTCTATAATGTCTTGGTACAAAAAGGGTTAAAATCCATTGATTAAGGCAAGTCATTTTTGTTCATTTTGACCTATTGTATGAAACTGTTTGATTCAAATGTGCTCATTAATCTGATGTCCATTCGCTGAGGCTAATACCACACCCAATCCCGACTTCTCAAACGGAGACCACGTTCTTTCGAGACGACTATAATTGAAACAAAGCATGTTTAGGTCGCTTATCCGCTAAAAACGCATTGTGTATCCTTTCATTTAAGATTAATTCATTTGAAAACAATTGCTTATATCTGTGTATAACCAGGGTAGAATTAAAAGTAATTAAACCACCTTTACTGCAGTAACGCGATAAACAGCAAGAATGTTTCGGTCTTGCTCAATTCTCAGTAATGTGCTACTTGTACGTACTGCCTGGATGAGTATGTTATACAATCAACTGATGACGAAAAATAGTTGAATACTATTGTTAGGAACTAGTCAAAAAGTATGCTTAGTTGACTTGATACTTTCGTTCACTCCTCATATGTAAAAGAAGGCAATAGCTTTCTGTCAGTTGCGGTTTGTATTAGACGAAAGGTTCCCAACCTTTCTTTGACCATGTACCCCTTCAGCAGTTTCGACAAATGACCATGTATCCCTAAAATTATAGATGTATTTAATTATAGATAACAATAAGCATGCAATGTTTTTTGAAAATAATATTCACTGATATATGTGTGAATATTTGGAAATAAATAATATGCAAAGGTATTTTTTCCTGCTATTGCTAACCTTAAATGTATCCCTTGAAATAGGCGAATGTACCCCTAGGGGTACATGTACCCCAGGTTGGGAACCTCTGTGTTAGAAAACGGTCTGAGATGTTCACCTTCTTCTAAAGACACCAAAAACGCTATAAACCCAATAGGTTCTAAAGATTTCAGGATTTGTGAACCACCTTGTTTTATAGAAATTAATGGATGTGACATTTGATGGTAGGGTCATATCTGGTTGTTTTTTTTAAGTTTCGTGATATGATTTGTTGATTATCACCGTTTTCAAAAAATGATGCAGGCGTTTTTTGGAAAACATGTGTGTTGTGTGATTCTTGCCTTTGTTGCGCTGCAAAATTGTGATTTGTTTTCAATTTAATAGATTTCCAACGTTCACTTAAAGGTTTGGTTTAATATTTTAGATTGGTGGGAAGAGCGGTACGCAAAGGTTTTGAAAGCGATTGGTTACCGCAGAACAATATAAAACGGTGTTGTACTAAACGCAAATTACATTGCTTTTTCAACTGGATGTGGAATGTGTCTGTGAAAAAATAAACTGCTATTTTGGCCCTATCTGCTGTAAGCAACATCCGGGTAATCCTAGAAAAACTTCCGAAACTTGTTTACGCTACTGGATACTTACAGCTGGAGCTTACTGACCTTGAAAACGGTATTGTGCTTTGCGTCGGGCCAAGAGTTCCTCTCATGCCACCCCCTCACAACGTTTATCTAAATGGCAGTATTTTGGACAAACGCAAACGTTTGTGGGCTAGCTTTCTCAAAACTGATGTGAATCACACCAAAGCAACTTAATTCGAATTCCTTACAGAGACATCCGCTCATCTGAGATGCCTCCTTTTTCCCCAACCTTAACATCCGATTTGACATTTTGAAAAGGTCTTGGAAACACGAGCATTTGTGTCATTGAACTTTAAACAGTGTTCACGCTTTGATGGCCTATTCGTGTTTACGCGCATTGGATTGGCTTATTAGGCTTGTTATTTCACCTGTTGTATAATCAATCTCTTCCTTACTTGAAAATTGCTTATTTTTTCAGCTTTATTCATACTTCAAGAGAGGCCAAGTACCTTACAAAATCGGTGCTTTGACAAATTATACCATGCAGCTCACCACATCAAGCTGCAATACATAACCAGCGTGAAGGGATAGTTACTTTGAAAACCACTGGTATATACTAGATTTCAATGAATGATTGCACATAAAAACTCCATGATCAGAACACCTAACCATTACTAAAGCAGTTAATACACTTTTATAAACACATCCATAGGGGAACCGGAATCTTAAAGAGAGAAACGAAATTGCGTTTTTACCCAATTTTCTATTTACACTATTTCACCATTTTGTTGTGCGTTTTTTTATTTTTCATGTTAACATGTATACGTCTGCTAAAAGCTCTTCATCACCTTTTTGACAAATCAACAATCCTTTCCTGCTCCAGATTCAACCCACTTATCATGCCCCAGCACGAAGCCACAGCAAGTGGCCAGCATGGGTTACAACCTTTCGTAAGAATGTTCTCGCCCGATTTTCCTACAAGTTTCGGTGTACACTTGCAGTTCGTAAAACATGTTAGTTCGTTGACTAGAATAAACTTATAAATGCCTACGTATTTTGACAAAAATTAATTCTGGAGATGCTGCTTGACCAGTATCACGATAAACTAAAAGCATTATATTTCAGACATCAGCAACAAAAATGATTGACAAACATAAAAAAGAACACACAAAACAATGCAGTGAAGAGCGTTAACCGTCACAAAACATCCGGTGTGAAGGAGTAAAAACCAACAGGTAAATGAACAATCAAACAAATTCTCATAGTTGCAAATATTTGAATTGTTGTTTTAGAACAAGATAATTTTACACTATTGCAAGAGTATCAGAGACGTGCCGACCTTGTTGCATTTTTATAATGATCTTAAAGTTCCACATAATTAACCGTTTTGCTTTGAATGACCCTGCCTGCAACAGTGGCGTTTCTTCATCAAGGCTATCAACGATCACGTTATCTTGGACTGATAACATCACAGTTATTTGTCTTATATAGTTCTCAATTTTTTGATGCGCGAGTAGCTACCGTCGAGCAGAGATTGGCAATATAAAAGCGGCTTGACTTTTTAAAGAAAATGCATAGCTTTTGTAACGCTGCCACAGCTACTGTTTGATATACAAGCAGTAGGGTAGGGGTTCCTCAGAAGGTGCTACAGGACTTCTTGCCGTTCCCACGATGACGCAGTACCTACCTTACTGGAGTCAACAAGCCTAAACAGTTGTTTGTGTTCAGTTTTTCAGCTGCAGTTGTGCGTGTTTCGTTGTTGTTTCCGCAGCATTCTCTTAAAATCGCTATGCTCTGATAAAAAGGCGGTAGCAGTTGTCAGTATTCTTAATCTCGACTAAGCTTTTTACAGTATCATAAACATTTTCACAGGTGTACTTTTGGGTATTTCCATTTCATGTACTGCAATCTCGGAAAGGCACTGATGTACAAGACGCATTTAAGGTTTGCCTTGCAGGTCAAGAAGCGGTAGAAGTTGAAAATGCAAAAATGCCATGTTTGTTTCTAACTTTCTAACCTATGACGTGAGGAGATAAAAACGAATGAAATTGTAGAATGGCCGCACGGATGTTGAATCGCATTTACCTGCGATTTGCACGCAATAAATATAAAAATATAACGTCGAAAAAAAACATAGACAAAGGCATCGCTTAAAAAAGGAAAAGATTTTTCAAGTGAAGCGTCCGGCAATAGTATCACAAACGCACTCCATATCCTCTTCCATCAACGTGCTCGGTTCTCAACGACAAGTAGGGCGAACCGTGCATTGTCACGCCGTATTTCTTACACGGCACTCTGGCCTGCCGTCGGCGGCAAATAACAGCCAGCTGCAAGTCTGGCAAACGCCAAGAGGCAAGCGTTGGCAAGTCGCTGTTTTCTCTGTCTTCTGTGACGTTGGAATCGTCGTCGAAGCGAGACAGGCCCGCCCGTGTAACGTCGAAAACGAAACGCCGTATCATGTCGCGCGTTTGGAAACGCCCTTGACGATTGGTTCCAAAATTGTGGCCTGTATATCCCCACGCTCTGCCTCGACCGAGAACGATCGGTGTGCCTTTGTTTTGATTAGGAAGAAGCAGAAATGGAGTAACTTTGACGTTTCGAAAAAAGCTGCTTGTTCTTTTTCGTCCAGGCCTTCCGGAAGCGGTTTTGACTGAGTCTTCCAACAGAAACTGGAGGTAGAGACTCGCCGAGCGCAGCCTCACACTCGAGTCGGCTGTGGTTATGGCGGATGTGTCAAAGGAAATGATGTTGCGGGATTTTGAGTCTTAATGAAAAGTAGCGTGTGTTATAAGTTGAATGCCAGCAAAATAAACAAATTCCAAACGTGGCGAACACGTCGTTAAAAATGCGGAACAATGAAATTCTATGCAAATCTTGATTCAGGGAATAAAATATTTGGAACGTGGAAAAACCACTTGAAAGTTGAAAATATAGACAAACGAAAAGGCTTTTCGTAAGGTACGTAACCCGGTCTTATACAAAAATTCACAAGGCGCATATAGACAACAACTGTTGTAGAAAGAAACTTTTTAGCCAGGGACGCCGGAGAGAGAGGAGGAATTGCCTCTTTTCCATTGAAAAGGGGGCAACGGAGGGGAGGTGCTATTTCACAACAGTGTCATAAGTAATTTTTCATAGTTTATCAAAATCGACTTTCAGCAAATTTATTTCAGCTATTCGCGCACCCAGAAAATTCAGAATGGCTTTCTATAATTTCTGTTTTTGTTTAAGTCAAGCTTGATGCTGAACAGAGACAAGCGCATTGGTAACGATTTTTCGATAACTTTCCATTGTCCCCAACTCTTTTACACCCTCCTTTCCCTACCGCTGCTACGGCGTTCCTGGTTTATACGCAGTCGAATTATGTGTGGGTTTTTCAATTTTTCTCAGTTGGGGCGGATACAAAAATTTCAACACTGCAGTATCGTAGCAACCGTTGTCATACCTGTCACGAGGAAAGGAAGCGGCGCGACAATCACGTTATCCCCGTACGAATCGGGAAACATGAAAACAGGATAATCCAGCAGGGTCCTGTTCCGCATTTCCGTTGATTGGCCTCTTCGAAAACCACCCAAACGATAGCGCGGGCGTCGACGTCGCGAAGGTCTCCGTCGCCGCGATCGGCGGACTCTTCCGCCGCCGATTTCGCGCGGCCCGTCGGTTTCGAAATTCGTCGCTCCCGTCAGCACGTCGCTGCGTCGCCGGTCTTCCTTGTCAGCGTCGGCCACATAAGAAGAATGCATGTTGCTCGAATCTCGGCGCCTCGCGTCTGTTTGCGACGCACCGGCAACGTTCGGCGAAGAAACCAGCAAACGCCCCTCAACACTGCTTTCTGAAGTCGACGTAAGCGGCAGACAGTGAGTCGTTATGGCGAGAAGACTTAACGAGAACAGCACGCCCGACTTGGCTGCTTGCAGCAACATGGCAGTTCTTGACTTGCAGAGCAAAGGCGAAGGCTGCTGTGGTTGGCTGACGTGACTGCCCAGAGCAAAGCCCTGAAACTGACTCGGAAGGCTAGAAGCGCGGTTTCGCTTATCAGATCGGAAGCGGTGCCTTTATCGCAGTACGGATCAAGCAGCTTGAAGAGCCAGCAACTATCTGCTTATGACAGGAAGCTATTTCCTAAATCGTCCTGCAATAGGAAAGTGCTGCGTGTTATCGATGGTGAAGTTCTATAAATTGTTTAAAGATCAACCCTATTATCAACATCTTGCGCGCTGAGGAAGATGACTGACAGGCAAAAGCAACACGCGTATGAGTTTTTTGACGTGATCTTGAGAAGATTAGGAAAGACAAGCATGGCTTTTTCCGATTTACTCTTGACAAAGCAAACATTCATTTAACTCTCGCCAAGCGTATCATGCGAGTAAGAAAACACTGACTGTTGGGAGCCAAGTTACTGGTAAATCATGCTTTCCTCGTTTTGAGTCACTCGCACGGAATGTCGGCGCATAGCTGGTAACAATAATATAAAAAAAATTAGAGACGATGACTTCCTAGAAAATTTTAGCTTCGTATTTTCGAGATCCATGGAGATACATCTCAACAAAAATGCGTGCGATTTAACACGAAGTCAAAACAGTGGAAAAGTAAAACGTAATGAAACATTTCTGCTGTTTTGTGTTCTAATGCTGTAAAATAACGTCAGTGTCAAATGGAACATGGCTAAGTTTACTGATGGAAAAGTTGAGAACAAGCAAACGGTGTTGTTTGTTTTTCGCACGTTACCACTTAAGTTGGTTTCAGACAATTTTTGTGAGATGGGAAATGAAAGGAAATATAGATTGTATAAAAAATTTCTGAAAATGTAGGATTAAATATTCTTACTAAAGAAGCACTAATTTAAAGTTTGAATAAAAAATGTCGCCAAATGTCACAAAAGCAACTTCAATCCTTTTTTCTCATCTTGCTCGATTTGAAAATCTGTTGTTCATCAATATTGCTTTCAGGAAATTTCTAAGCCTCTAATATAAATACGTTACAGTTGTGGTCAAAATTCGAATTCATCCTTTGTGGTTTCAACCTTACGATTTTCTCCTGCGTAAATGACAGGGGACATCGAGCAATCCATAGTTTTTCCCGCAGATTTGTTTAGTAGTCAATTTAGTCTTTTGGTTTGCAATCTATTGCATAATGCGCAATCTTACGATGCAACGTAACGTCAAAACTTGCTGTATAAATTCCACCATCGTTTCAGAAAAAGAACAAGCAAATTTNACTANTGCTTATTTTCAACGTACTTATCAGGAAAAACTTAGGAAGCGCCCAAAGTTTGATAAACCAACCGTTTAACGTTTGCGTGGCGGATGTTGCTTGCGAATCACTTCGTATTCCGATACACGCGCTGGATTAGGCTAAGTTTGTTGCTCGTCCGATAATGATGCGTCGCACTTTGCGACAAGCAAGAACCGGATGTGACATCAGCCATGTTCGGTCTCGCGTTTTCGACAGCGTCCTGGCTTGCCTGGAATGTTGGCCGCGCTTCGGTAGATACGTTTGAGGGTCATTACCATCCAAATGTTTTCGCCTCCTGCGGCCAGTGACGCAAACCTCTCTGCGATCAGCTTTCGGAATTGTCGCATTAACCAGTATCGTGGTAGGATCTGGCGAAGCGCTATCGCGGCGTCGTCGTTCCAGTTCGTCAACAACAAATCTAGCCTGTGGTTTGGGCATGTTACACTCTCCCGACTGTAGCCATATTTGAAAGGTCGGCGTCGTTTTTAAAAATCAACAGTTGAGCAAAAGTTTTTTTTATACTTAGACTTCCTGTTGGCTGGTTCTACGAAGATTTGAGGCCACATTAGTTGCAAAAACTGGAGGAATCATCAAGATCAGGTATCTGTTGTGCGGAAATTTCGGCCAATCAGTCAGGGAAGCGGTACAAAACCACCACCGCATGCGAGGGATTCAATCGCGTTTAAACAAACATGTTTGAGAGGTTAGAAGGAGCTCAGCAGAACCAGCTGAGTTTGCCTTTGTCGGGTTATCATTACACAAGAACGTTGCCATCCTCGAATCAGGCAATTCAGTTCTTGACGCATAAGGTTTTTTCACCAGTACTCCCCAAAAGTCTTGATAAAATTTTCGCGCCCGTAAATGAGCAATCGCGGAATCCGACACAGCGCAAGTCACTGTCTTACTGGTGGCAGCCAAGGTCAACCCCTGATAGTGAAACGCTTGTTGGCAAACCATCATCCGCTCCATGCATATTAGCCTCGAGAATGGAAAATAAATTGATTAGCCACCAGGGAAGAAAAGCTTTTTACAGTAGACGAACGAGCTATCACAAAAATATTAAAAGACTTGTTTCGAAGTATACAAAACATTGCAAGGTCTGAGACGCGAGAATGTTTACTAACTACATGAAAGTTTTGCTAAAATTCAACGACATCTATGCTTTTTATTCTTTATAACCCTTCCTTTGGATTTGCACGAGATGATTTTACACCAATACAGCGCATCTACCACTTCTCAGTGGCCTTTGGCAAAGTTAAACACTATTGCAAACAGATACAAACTATGTCATAAGGCGTTTCATTTCTTGCAGGGAAAATCCAAAGGAAGGGTTATACAGAATAAAAGACAACAAATCATGAGTCAAGAATAATCTCAAATTTCATGACACATTTACATCGTTGCTAAAAATAAAACTGCACTTGAAGCAGGTTCCGAAACACTCCGACGGAAAACTGGAACTTTTCTGAGTACTTGATTTTAAATAACAGAAGTGATAGCAACGACACTGGTTGCATTTTTATGGAACAACATCATGAAGCTGCAATGACTTATTTCCACGAGGGATTACTTTAAGATTAGGGGTTAAATTCTTAGGCTGAATGTTTTGATTGCAAAGATAAGATGAACGTTTTTCCGGTTAGTCCTTTGTCAGACTTTACCCAGACCAGAGTGACGTATTTGTTAATACCATAAGCTTACAAATCAAGTTTGGAAAATCTTATGCAGTGTTAATGCTGGAACCGGCTCCGCAAACAGAATAAACACAAACAATGGGTTTATTTGAAGAAAAAACACTTCAATGAAAAATTTCAAAAGGGTGACTGATCTAAGGAAACAAAGAAGAGGTGCTAAATTCTAAATGCAAACAATTGCTGTACATTTCGGCTTGATACCAAACTAATCTAAAATACTTCAGCCCTCTTTCCTTCCACCGAATATTCAACATTGTTCTTTAGCGGCTCCGGTGGGACTGTTCACCACATGGCCAGATGTCGCTGAATGCTGTCTTGTATCAATCGGCTGCCTTGCTTTATATCAGCGGCGACCGCTGCGAATCACCTCTGCCTTTTATGGAGTCGAGCCCCATTTTTTTAGTCTTCCAGTCGAACGCCAAACACACTTGTAGTGAGCAACTATACGTGACCCGCAAAAACGTATTTTTTCTAAATTTGGTGAAAGCTTCGATGGAGTCCACTTTTGCGCAGGGCAGGCGATCTTGAGACGTGGAAAGTGCGTGAACGGCACGTCGAGCGGTTCGGAGTAAATCCAGTTGCGCACTTTGCAATATGCGTGCTAACGTTAACCTCGCCGGCAAGTTTTCCGGCATGTTTCGAATACCAGTCGTGGATTGGCATTTTGGCAAAGGGCGTCAATTTGTCGAAAGCGTCGGAATTCGCCCGAACTGCATCTGTCCCGGCCCGGATTACCGGCTTCGATGCTTTTCACAATGAACTTTCACCCCTAAGTGGTCGGGTCCCGGTTTTTCGAGGCAAAAACCGTCTTGGGAACACCGCTGCGTGAACCACTGTATAACTTGCGCAAGCGCAGGTAAAAACGCGCGGAAACAAACCTAAAAATTTGCTTTGATATTTCGTTTCACCACAGCGGTGATCGGGTAACGCGATTTGTTTCAAATGTAAACCCTTTTAGAAAAAGCATCGCCATGGCTTGTCACTCTGACAGAAAACTCGCGTTGCGAAAGACGCCAAGCGAGGTTTTAAATATTGACGCTGAAAATGGTGTTATGAATACGATCTTGAATCTCTTGTTTGCTGTGGCAACTGTTTCAGCTCCTGAAGAAGGATAGCGACATGTTTTGCCATGAGCGAGATCGGCATCGGTGAGTCCTGTTCAGACTGCCGAGATCGTGCAGCAATTTCAAGGCGAAAGATTTCAGCACTCTGGTAGCACTGTTCACGATGCGATAGCTTCGGGGTATTTGTGAAGAAAACATAAAATCATCTGTTTTAAAAGGAATAGAATTAAATGAGTTTTAGACTCATTTCAGAGGAGCTTAGTTTCTCTGTGGGCACGTTCGTAATTTCGTAACATTGCATGCTTTTTAAGTTTCGAAGCGCCAGAGTACCTGGTCATGTGCCTCGGCGCTTTTGGATTTTGGAGAGAGGAGAAAAAATATAGTTAATCCGAACCGCTATCATTAACAATAACCATCGCTAGATCCAGTTGTTAAAAATGGGTAAAAATTTGACAAAAATTTAACCACAAATCCCCAAATCACGTGAAGTAGGATTTTTCACCATTGCACTGACTTTGAAATGGGGGGCATTAATTGTTAATAGGGAGGTTGGAAACCACCACCCCCCACTGCCAATAACCCTGGACTTGCCGCAGATCCTCATTCATAAAAATTTGTGTTATTACCTGTGCATAGTCATTCGGTCTCTGTAAAAAGGGCATTTTTTCATCGTTGCATTTTTATATTGATTTGTTTATTTTGTCTTTTCCACACATTTAGTTGCTTTGTCAGTTTCTTGTTCTAGCTGGGAAAGCATGTATTTCGCGGGTTTTTACCCCATAAGCAACAGGAATGTTCATTGTGGATGCAAGCGGGTGAACATTTTCCATGAAAAAGCGAATTGAGTTGTCTGTTCTTTCCTGCGCGTTTAGAGCCTTGTTCGTCTAGCCCAAGCTTGTAGGAAACGATTGTCTTTGGGAACAATCTAAATTTTAGCTATACCTTGTTATGTCAAACTTGAAGAAGATTGAATAAGTTCGAACGAAGCATAGACTCCCACTTATAGCTTTGAGTATACTCTAAGTAAGGATATACAGTAGTTTTACTCAAAGCTCTAAGTAAGAGTTTATGCTTCGTTCGAATTTAATCGTTTAATGCTTTTGTGTAGATCCGTGGTTCCCACACTTGTTCGAGCCGTTACCCAAAGCAAGGTATCGATTATGTCTTATTACCCACCAATAAAAAATTTTCGCATTTCATGTCGAAAATATCTTTTGCAGTGATCGCACATAATACAGAACAACAATGTGGTTTGGTTCTGCGTTACCCGTCGAGGAATCGCATATTACCCCCGGGGGGTAATTTACCCCCAGTTTGGGAACCACTGGTGTAGATGAAGAACACCTGTTCAGAGGTCAGTTTAGAAGCTGGTGAAANTCAGTAGATGAAAAACCATGTTTAAAAGCAGAAAAAGAAACGTTTTAAGCAAAATTCTTAAAAGGGTTTGCACAGATTAAAGCTTCANAGCGCATGGGNACAGTCTCTCTTCAGTTGCTACAGCGTTTTTTCTTAAACTGTACAGTGAAATCCAAACATTCATTTCTAAATCCAAGCGATTTGATATAAATAGTAACGTACTTTGTTAATAATAATATCTCTTGTTTCCAAAGTATGTTGCATTTTGTAGTAGGCCTAAATTTTTTCAATGCCTTGCTTATGTAGTATTTATTGTACTTGGCGCAACTCGAGTGCTTCAGCACCTTGTGTATTTCTTCACCTTTGTGGTATTTATGTCACAACTTTTCTGCGAATAGGCCTACTGTCCAATGCATCGTTTTTTGCCTTGCGGCTCAATGCTTGTGACTTG
>JGI24158J21664_10001844_pt1 | contig 24681 bp, 12 predicted proteins | sample Ectturendosymbi3_FD_21664 | JGI IMG/M metagenome (IMG submission 21664) | reverse complement strand
GAGTTCAAAGCGCGCCGACTTCCGCTTCCGTAGTTTAACGTGAATGACCTCATTTGACCCGGGTCTGGCAGACCCGCGATAGTATTCCAGGGTTAATACTTGATTGAAATTCTACTTATATTAGTGGCGTTTACTGTATTTTAGGGCAATATGCATTCAGGCCCAGTGTGAACATATCATGCGATTATGAGATCGTTTTTTACGATAGCACGATAGCCAGCAGAGCTACCTGAAATGGGAGTAAGGTCATAGCAAATGCTTTACATTTATTTTTTGTTTTTGAATTGTCGCTTCAGCAATAAATATGCTTTCCATGTGAATGTTAACTGCACAAGCTTCATCTGGAAATGTGATCGTCATTTCGCTATTTATTAGACTCCTAGCTTGTAAAATTGAGTTGTCGCTTTCTAGTGTAAGAAGAACCATGCTGATTCTAAGCAGTATGGGATACGTTTCATACATTGTTTTTTTGATATGCGGATATCCAGAACAGCGTCAAACACTAGCGCGCAGCATGCCTTAGGGCAGTGGTCCTCAACCCTCGGGCAACAAACCGGTACCAGGCTGCGAAATTACAAAATGTATGCTGGTGGTCACTGGTGACACCACTCGCCTTCTGGGTATGTGATTGGTCGATTCTTCTTATGAATCATTGTTGCGAGAGTACTCCCGGGCCGCGGTAAAATTGTCAAGCGTTGACCGGTCCGCGGTTGCAAAAGGGTTGTGGACCACTGCTTTAGTGTATATCTTTCAAACACTTATTGTAGATATAAAAGATTGTTTGGGACACCGACAGCGTTTTCAGTTATGTGTAGCTTGTGAAAAATGGGACCTATCTTTTTGGACCCGCTTCAAACTTTTTGTGAATTAATGATATAAGGCGATTTTAAGCTGTGGTGTTTCCCTGAAAGATCACATAGTTCGACCAACAAAAATAGTNATTTTCACGGCCTATGTAAGCTGACAACTTTTGTGTGATACCGAAAANTTGACACAGAGAAACTGAGGTATTTAAAAAAGANAAGACTTTTTGGTGCCCCCTTATTTGACTGCCCCCCAAACGCCTGATCTGGATCCGCCACTGAGTCATATGTATAAAACCAGCGTATTTTAAGGCNANGTTTTTCTCCCTACTTTGTATAAAATCGCCAGGCTNGCCAATTCATTTCCACTNCCACGTAANGAGGAAAGAGTTTTGCGCCCCAGGCAAGCTTCAATAATTACGCCCCGTTACACGTCACACTAACACATTCGGGACATGGACGCAAAGAAAAAAGCGTTTTCTGCGTCGCCTGAAAGCTGCGCTCTAGGCGGGCCCCTAGTTGGCCTAGTGGAAGGGCCGGCCCTGCATACAACACCATACCACGGCACAAAGATAAATCCGTGCGATTCGGCAGGTTCGCACCGGATCTAACGAACCTGTTCCAGGAATTTTATAAGCTATACGAATTGGTTGTTAAATGCCTCATATGCAAATCTACTTATCACTACTTTCTTTCTTTGCTGTAAGCAGGTTTACTCTTCACACTACTTACTACTGCATAGCATAGTACATGCTACACAATGTTTAGATCATGTGAAATTAAATAAACAATCCCAATTATAATAATATGAGAACATGGATCTAGCTTATATCGAACCATGCTACTACAAATAAAAATATTTTGTCAAAATTTTGAAGCCAACCTCTGGCTAGTGCAGGTGAGCAGAAAGTGTTGACTAGCGGGTCGCTACAGAATNTAAAATTCGACAGCGTGTCAGAACGAAAGCAGAGGCATTGTTTATATGAACTAATGTAAATGAGATGTAAAAAATGGATTGGNTATAGTAATGTAACTTGGAAAAGTTCAATCGACTGGATTAAACAGCTTACCGGGCTGGTGTTATTCCACGTATGGTCTAGGATGTCCATAATTTTGATCTTTTAAACTAAACAGGATCGTCGTCGTCAGATGTGATTCTGCCCTCCATTCGCGGTTGCTGCCCTCTTCTGGTGGGTCATCGATGATGTAAAATCGGTCTTAATCCGCTTTTGTTTTGTCCCTCCCCAGCAACCAAAACCTGGCCACGAACGTGAATTAGTCGTAAAACTTTCAACTAACCCGTCATTCCAATTTTCACCGCATTTTAAATGAACGAGGTCTGTAAATTTGTCTGATATTCAAATTAATAGCCTAAGTTTTTGTAAAATTACACTGAAGAGCGAGAAAAGGCTATCTATTTTAACCCATCCAAATTTCGGGAATTTTTGTTCGATTTTCCACGTTTTATTGCACAACTAAGATTTTTATGTTGTCCCGTCTTGTTTTCAGGAAAGAACAGGTGTCTCGCTGGGAAACGAATCATAAGCCTGGACCACCTGGTCAAAACGGGACGTACGATTACGCTGTAACTATAGCAAAAAGTAAAATACTAGTTCGTAACAATTTTGAAGATTTTTAAATTCAAGTACGAGTCGGAACCCCGGAATTTGAAAAAATTTATTGTATCCGCTTTGGTATTGTACCAGCAGCCGTGAAATTTACAGTTGTGTTTCGTTGCAAATACGGTCTCGAACTGTCAAAAATGAGACCCGTATCATAGAGATGTAGAGTTTAGGAAGATCGTGGTCTGTTTCACTACTATTTTGTACGGCAATTACCTGCTAGCTGTTCTACGTAAACTGTCTGGCTAAGCCACGCGTGGAGGGGAGAATGAATCGGATGCTTCAATTTCATCTTCTGCAAGAGTTTGAACTTATCTTTTGTAGAAGTAGGGCGTGCAGAGAACTGGCGATCCCCGGGGCAATTGCTTGATTGTACGCACCCCTGCTAAGTTTCTAGTGTGGTATTGAGGAATGTGAGAAATACCGGCTTTACCGCCTCCGCACCGGTCTCGGACGTTTCCGCTCTTGCTTGTACAAATGGGGGATGTCCTCCTCTGCGGCCTGTGGTTGTGGCGCAGAAGAACAAACCGTCGACCATGTTGTCCTCCAATGTCCAATCCATCGATCTTATCATGTACTGCACGGCCTGACGGTTCTGGACGATGGGACAATCGAGAGGCTGCTCAACAACTGCCCCGAGGTCTAGTGCGGCCTAGCAGTGGATTGAAAGAACTCGCTCAAAACAAGAAAAAGAAATACAGGCATTTGCAATACGTAAAAACTCGTGTTGACAAAAAACAGTTTGGAAAAATTAAATTAAAATTATTTTAAAGATTACTTTTTGTTTTCAATGTGTTAATTTTTAATGATTTGCTTTATTCTGTGCGGCTGAGGCATATGCTTATGAGGCAAATTTTTCTAGTAATGGGTAGGCTATGCATTGAGGAAATAGACATTGCATTTAAGCACGCAAATAAGTAAACGATAAGCCCACCAAAAAGATCACTTGTGAGGCATGATAGGAGACAGGTTTGCCGATTTTTTCTGATATATATAGAATCTGAATTTGTACAACCATGCAGTGTGATTCATTGCTGCCCCTTTATGTTTTTCTGAACTATAAACAAGTTGCTAAGGATATTGTTTTCTCTTAAACAGATGAGAAAGGAACTCTTTTTATTCAACTAGAACATATGAAAAATACAGTTATACACTTACACGTTACACTTATTAATTTCTCTTTCCGAATGAGCTCTCCCACTGGAACATACTTGCACAGAGTTGTACATGGCACATTTGGCGAAAAAAAAGTGAAGTACCTTTCACAACGAACGCTGACGCTCTGCTAAAAAAACATAGCAAATATATCGTGGCGCTGAAATTGCATTTTTGTTGAAATTGCAAAATCTTTTCTTGCAATTTTGTTGATAAATATTACGGAAAATTGGCCAACCAATCACAAACCACCTGAAATTTGAACAAATCGCCAGAGATTAAAAAGCTATCCTGGCCAAGCAAAACCTGCTTTAAAAAATAATTTCTTTATATATCACATATATTTGGAGGATGTCATACCAGTCAATAAACTCACTGATTCATTCAACTATTTCAGAAGTAAGGCATGTTCAGAGACGTCCACAGTGGAAGGAAGCCTAAAGGCATGTGTGACTTTATTGCTAGCTTAGAAATGATTGCTATGTGGCGGATTGCAGCCAATTGCTGTACGAAGTGTGCAATAAGGGCTACTCAGATCATTTTAGCCCATATTTGTTTACGATTGCCGGAGGAAATGTTTTGACGAACAACAATCGTGCATCCCAGTAGATAACGGTAATCTCTTAATCCAAAGCAAAACTGTCTAGCAGGTTAAAGCATTTCTTCCCTGTGCCTGTTGGTGAGACGAAAGGACGTCCATGTCAATTTTGTCATTATTGACGTTACCAATAGGCTCCAAAAGGTCTAGATACTTTGTCCCACGTGACGTTACAATCACAGCTGAAGACATCCACCATCGCTTAGAGACACGGAATGTTACATTTACATAACGGTTCACGTGCAGGTCTAACAAAATCAAAAGGTAAGCGACTCCTCTACAATCCTAGTCCTTTTCTCACAATCAGAGTTGCCTGGAGAAGCAAAACTAGGGCAGGGGTGGGCAAACGTTTTTCAGTGAGAGCCACATTGCTCTGTCAGTACCCAGCGAAGGGCCAGCTTCTACAATATATACTTTTTTAATGTAAAATGTAACATATTTTACACTTTTTAATTTTTTATATACTTACATTTTTAATATTTAAACTTAGTATATTTTATCGTGAGGATGATGGTATTTTGTTACATGTTTCTTGTGCTGTATTGCCATACTTTCATACTCGATCAATACAAAAAAACTTCTAAAAATGTGCATTGTGTATACGAGTTCTGCAAAAATGTTCAGCGGTCCACATGCCGCCTGTGGTCCGTAGTTTGCTCACCCATTGACTAGGGTATATACAATATTCAAATATAAGCAAATCATTCAAAAACCTCATTGCGATATGTGCATGCAACAAATAATCGTATACAAAAATAAGATGTTCCAGCTGTGGCGCCGCACACAGTTGAGATTCTATGATGTTACTCACAAGAATACCTGTTCTGCAAGGGCGAGGAAACCGCAGCCGATAAATTATGCTCCAAGGTTTAAACGCGAAACGGAAGCTTCAAGATTCAACCCATTTCCAAATGTTTGATGGTGCGAAATACGGCTGGTCTGAATACTGTCGCCAAGGCCCGCCCGCGTAAAAACCATATTTTCAATTCATGAGCTATTCCAGGAGTGGGCAAACTTTTTGACTCAAGGACATCAATGGATTTTAAAGTTTACCAGCAGACTCGATCGGCAGCCGATGAATGGATTGCTTGTGTAAACTANAACAAATGAGANATAAACACGAAACCATAAAAGGTATAATAGCAAAGCGTGATGATGTAGGGGTTATTGTATAAGATGTTGGTGAATGTGTATGCAGTCTCTGTAAATGCTTATGATGCTGAACGTTTGCTCACACACAGTTAAGCCAAACAATGCAATGATCTTCTGGGCCATTTTGGGGAGGTTTGGAAAACCATTTTTGCTAAGTGAAGCATAAAAATCATCCACTTAAAATGAAGTGAGCCTCTTTTAAGGTAAGTTNATACTGAAAATCANTTTCAATTGCAGTTCTTTTAGTGTCGTTTCAGGGTCTTGTGATAAGGACTGACTCTCAGCTAAAGNAAGATATNAATTTTTTCAAAATTACAAAATCTACGGCAAAATGTTCTGTATGTGTCATCCACTGACTTGTGTTGCTGTTTAACTCCGTTTTAATTATGTGTTAGTGTGTTGGAGTGAGTCAGGCAATTGTTACTGGTGTGTGTACATAGCGACCCAACCAGATGAACATNAAAATGGCAACTTAAATGANTGCTTCCTGCATTTCAAGTTGCAAAAATTGATCCACTATACGTGGTTACTGATTTTATGGTACTTTAATGAACCTGTGCTGCATTTGGCCTGAAGACTGCAGTTGTCAGATCATGAGACCTCAGCTTGCTTTGAAAATGGACAGTTCATTGGCTAAGTTGATTAGAATGGTATGAAAGCGTTGAGGACAACAACGTAACAGAATTTACACAGAATCTTATTTTCCAATAACTGCAATAAATTAAACAATTTACATTACGCTTTATTTTCAGTTAAGAATGCCTGTTCAAAAAAGGACTACCGGCATAATCTTTACTCACATTAAAACTACAAAACCCTCAGTGTTTCAGCTAGTCTACGGTATATTCCGATGCTTTAGAAGGCTGCCTGTCCTGCATTATAACCGAAAAAATTTGATCACACCCGCAAAACCGAGTTGGAATTTTTATGAAAATCTTATCTTTTTACGATAGAAGGTTTTATTAAAAATTTGTAACTATAAGGTAACAGTCAAAAGCTCTAGGTTTTCTATAAACATTCGAGGAATCAGCTGACTGGGTTCTACTTTCATCTTTGTGTGATGATTCTAATTTGCACATATCTATAATCAACTAAGTTCTCTTCACAATGGGGGCAAGCAAGGAATCGATCAGCAAATTTTTAATAGGAAATCGATTTCACGTAAAATTACCCATCCTCAGTCCTGAAAATTGCCAGCAAAGCTTACGGGTGAAGCGTTGAAAGGCTAAAGTAAGAGCAAAGAAAGCAAACAAACTTAAGACTAAAATAAATAAATAAGAACACAAGCTCAGAAATCAGGACAGCGTAACTGACTAACTGACTGACGCCAAGAACACAAGCTGCGACAAATGAAAACTGGGACGAATGTAAACGTAAAAGACACTTTACCTAAATAAATTATTTCACCAAAACATCGAAACTAACTGAGTGGCGCTAATGGTCAAGAAACTCACCAGACCTATTAAATGCCTAACACTATTCGCCGAAATGACGAAGAGCCTTATACCGTGCTTGAGTGAGTTTGCATTCCTAATAGCTGTGGCGGTTTCCTTAAAAATGCAATCAGGTAATTTTTTAAGAGGGATTCTATCCAAATAACATCATTAGCGTTTGAATTGAAATTTTCTGCTAAAGGGCGGAAGAAGCAGGAGATTGTTGCGAACTGTTTTTGAAGCGCTTAACTCTAAAAGTGATGAAATCTGTGAAGCGCAAACAGGATCTTACTTTGCGAAGAAACAAAAGAAGAGGCAAACACGTGCAGCACATGCATGCATAATCAGGGGTTGGCTAACATCACAGCAGCCCTATAAAACTAGACTTGCCAATACAAGCACCATCGTGTGACCCAGCTTTGTTTGAAATCAACGGCGAACCCTGGTGTGAGAGCTTCCAACTTGTCAGCGTCACGTAGTTGCGATAGAGAGCGTCAACAACAATGACACGGTGTAGCTTTGGAACATACGCGAGATTTGCTCATGGCCCATTCAACTGAGAAAGATATTGGTGGTGACCCAAAACTATAAGTCGCATAGATTAAACACTTTTATAACTTTAGCTTAATATTAGCTGCTGTCCTATAACAATTGCAATACTATGTCATAGCAATTCTCGTAAATACAGCTTCAGCTAGCATTATTAAATAGGATTTATGTCACAAACGTAACAATCAGGTCGAATTTTTTGCTGCTTGTCCATATTATTTGTTCAGAAAGACATCACTATTCTCATGATGCTTTCATTCTGATTTATGCCACTGAGCTTGGCTCAGTGGCCCACTGTAAAATGCGCCCAGCCAGCTTATATCTTTTCGCCTCGATACAAATACTCACGATCTTTCCACTCTTTTTATGGTGTTGCACATAAAATGAAAATAAGTTGGATACTGCGCAAAAATTGTTCTCGGGTTACAGCAAATATATTTATTTGTGCGTTATGTTTTGCTTTAATTTAAGAGGCAAAATGTTTTCCAGTAAGATCACTCACGGGGACGTGTCCAGTTTTTTTTTGACGTCATCTTATAAGCACAGTAGCTCATTTTACTTCAAAAAAATACACACGAAACTCCGTCATTCAAAGATGCAGTCATGTTGGCAAAGAGAATTCGAAGAAATCTTTTTTAAATTTTGGAGTAAACACGTATGCTTTAGAAAAAATAGGCTGGCACTTGTAAGTTCTTTGTCTTAGAATTAGGTTTGAATGTACTGGTTTGCATATATGTATTTGGGCAGTCTCCCAGCGATGTCGTGGAAATGTAAGTTGAATCAAAGCATCATCAAATTTATTTACTTAAACTGCTTTTACAAGGTTTTCACGAAAACCAAAGAGGTTCTCCCAGATTATTGATAAAGTTAAGTTTTTTATCTTGAAAAGTAAAATTCAAATAAATTGTTCGTGCTTTGAAAAACTTGAAACGCACGCAAATAAAAGGCATACAACTTGAAGTAAACCTGAGGAATCTGTACACATCCTATAGTTGTAAAATATTGTTTAATTATTGTTTTATGACAATTTTGCATGACATAAACTCACACACAGGAGATAAAACAACAAAAACAAGCAAGTTACGAAACGAGTATCAAATGCTCCTTCTATAATTTAAGAATTGTTTATTGGCAATCTTTTAGCTAGGAGGATCATATAATAGAAAACATGCCCGCTATTTTGCATTCACAAGACAAGGGCATGATGACACCAAGACTCTTAACATAGTGAAAAATTTTTTTTTTGTTTTTGTTTTTGCTTAAGCAGCCCCAGCTTTTTTCAGCTGAGTATGTCAAAAATTACGGTAAATTCAACATGAGCTACGTGCAAGGGGTCGACTCTCCTTGCGTCTTAATCTTGTGGATTCAGCAAAAAAAGATCGTCGAGTTGAAAAATCGGCCAATTTTCGTTGGGGAGTATTGAAATAAGGACACATCAAATTTATCTTAAGAGTTAGCTTGCGACCTACTGAATACTTTTCATTGCAGGCAACTTATTTCAAGCTAATTATACAACGAGGTATCTTTTTGGTTGCTTGTACTTTAGTAGCTGAAAGCGATATGCGATATGACGTCTAGGATTAATATCACCGGTTTACGTGAAAGTTGTTGTCTAAAAACAACAAATTAATTAATTAATTCCCTAATGAATCCCTAGAAAATTAGCTAATTAATTATCGATTTTTTGGCTATAGCTTTCGAACGACAAGCGCTACAAGGCCAATCAAGGCTCTAAAGACGCGGAGTTTCGCCTGTTTTCTTTCAAGAAAGAAACAAAAATTGCCTCTTGGGGTTGGGGCCCAGGGCCCGATAACGTCATCCAAAAAACTCTAAACCAGCGCTAATTCTGTCGTCTCCCAAAAAAGTTCAAATACAAAACCTCTAAATTTAAAAAAATCGAAACTGCAAGACTTTCTACATCTTTAGAGGGCTTCGACAGCTCTCTAGCTCAACCTGCTGACGAGTTATGGCCGAACAAAGACTTGCCCAAATTGGGCAAATCCCGGGACGTAAAGCGCTAAGAAACCAAGGCTAGATTATTGTTAAGGGGCATAATGGGTTGTTGAAGTTGAAGGGATGAAATCAGCAACTTCAACAGTTGTTTGCCACGTAGTTCAAAATTTCCAACTTAAAGTTTTCACTCGAATGTGTCGAGGTGAAACGGCAATGATTTAAAAATGGAATACAATCTTATTCACAGTTTGTACGAGTTTCTCACTAATCCTAGCTTGAATGGTACCAAGACGTTTTACTAAAGAGTATTTGCCGCAAATTGTGTTCAGCAATGTTAATGTGCCGGGCCGCCAAGCTGATTCTCAATGCTATCAAGACCAACATCTTCAGAATTTATTTAAGCAAAGCATTTTCAAGAACATACTTGAAGATAATCGAACCAAAAACTTTTGATGCTGTAGTGAGGCTAAATCTGCGAATTTAGAAGTAAACCTTTCTTGCGCTAGGCTTTTTGTTATGAATAGAATAATGCTTTGCTCTAGAGTAAAATATTTCAATAATTTCGATATATGATCATACTTTACTTGACAAGATAATACAGTAATTTCAAAAGTCACGATCGTGCCTTCTGCGGGCCTTAAAGGGAACATATACTGCAATGGTATGATGACACGCTTCGATGTTAAAGCTCTTCATAAAATATAAACGTAACACCTCAGGAATATCGCTTCCAGATTTGCTTTCACAAAGAAAAAAATTACCGAATTTATTTGCCCACCAATCAGGATTAGACTGCCGGCTCCCATCTCCTCTGACCTTGTTCTACAGCCGGCTATTCGCCTGCTTCTGAACAGAATATTTCAGTGATGGCAAGCCACTGGCATTACCGCGGGTGGAAATTTCGCTTGCATCCATCGCAGCGCACGATGCTGATACGTCGCAAGAACCGCTAGGCATTATGACTGGATCAGTTACGGAACCCAGTCTACCAATTTGAGAGGTGCGTGCTTTCCCACTGTAACGCGTAACAGCCACTTTAAACAAATTTTACCAGTAATTCAATGCAGCAGTTAGCCTCAACTATATATTTTTCTTCCATTGGTGTGCTTCCAGCTGGAGCTTATTGTCAAAATAGAGCGCGACTCCAAGGGCATAACCGCCTGGGCGTTATCAAAAGACTTATAATGTATTAAAATTGAAACGTTTACTGTTTCGTGACCCTTAACTGTCGATGACGACCGATACCTGTTACTCATGGCTCTAATTCTTTGTCCAAGTGTTCCATACCTTCGACGAAAAACAAGTTTGCGAAAGTATCAGAATGGTTTCTTGGGACCACCAGAAAATCAAGCAAGTTTAGTTATAAAATTGCTTTGCTTTTGTGCGATTGAAACTATATTTGTACGCAGTGATTCTTTCAGCAGATAGTGATTTATACTTTAAAGTAACACCAATCGCGCTTGTAAACGGCGATCTCAGTTCAACAAAGTTAGCAGTGAAGGAAAAACCAGCAGTCTGCGGTTACAAAGTAGAACTGGGAATATCCGCAAATCAGTAATAACTGCATAATAATGTTCTGGTGGCGAAAATGAGAAGTATCATCCCTAAATTGGGTGTACAGTACATTGCTCTACAGTCTAGACTCTAGACCATAATGCCCCCAGAACAAATCAAACGCAAAGGAAACTAATGGACCTCAAGTCAGTTTCCAAAAATTATTCTGATCCATTTAGTTCGTAAAGTGCAAATGATTTGAAAAGTCTCTCTTCCCAGCTCAAACTGCCTTTGAGGTCAAACTAGCTNCGTAGGTCGAAATGATCNATGGATAGTGGCGTTGTACTTCATTTTTTGCTACAANTTATCAAAACCTTACAAAGTTTTACTCAACGTATACAAATCGATATCAGGACTACAGCCACCTGGACAATTGCCTAGCGAACAACTGCCACCGGACTACTGCCACCGGACAACTGCCACCTAGGACAATTGCCACCCAGGACAACGTCCACTCGGACAACTGCCACCTAGGACAACTGCAACCTGTTGTCACGGCACAGCGGTTGAGAACCTCTGTGCTACGGTATTATTACTGCTTCAACATAGTGATGCAAAAGTGAGTTGCAACGTTATTGTTGCTGCCATGTAACACCCATATAAAAAGCTTACGTAAAAGAATGCACAGAACTCAAAATGAACGGGGGGAAACGTGATTTATGAGTGCGTGGAATGAATACGATTCGAAAATGTGCTTAAGAGAGTTTGCTGTGAAAAATTTGAAAAGGCTCATATAAAATTATGTTTTGCATTGACTTCAGAATGTTTGTAAAGATGTACTGACATCGACACGAGATTCTCCACCCAAAAGTACTGCAGTTTAAGTAACTGTTTTTTAAGTGGTGTGAAGATGAAGAAACTTTTGTTATACACCGGAACCTTGTGGAGGTCAAATGTCTAAATTCAAAGAACGCAATATGCCTATGGTGACAATTCCAGGGTGGCGATTGTCCAAGGTGGCAGTTGTCCTGTGTGGCGATTGTCCTGGGTGGCAGTTGTCCTGGGTGGCAGTTGTCCGAGTGGAAGTTGTCTGGTGGCAGTTGTCAGGGTGGCAGTGACCACAGTGACTTCGTAGCGGTTTAACTCAAAACAGATTATATGCTCTTGTGTAATCTAAGATGTAATTGGGTGTCTGTAGTCCTCGAACCATACAAAAAATATTTGTTTTTTTTACCAGAAACGCCATCGTTACCATACCAGTGCTTCTTGACCTTTTTCGGTTTCGTTCAACCCTGCCATTGAGTGCTGCATTCCCATTCACCCTTGGCCGATGTGAATGCATGGCCGATGTAACAATAATCGTGGTGCATCGAATATTCATTGTATCATTCATTAGACAACGGTATTTGCTCTATGTCATCCACAGCTTGCTTTCCACCATGCCGCAAAATGGCTACGATCTTTAAATATGGTTTGATTACAGACTCGGCTTCACACAATGTTTTTTTCGTTTCATCAGCACATGCGCTATTTGAAAAGAGGCAACGAGAAGAGGCTATTTACCAGCTAGTCATTTACGACTGATGACTGGAGAGAATTTTACTGTTTTCACAAATATTCGTGGTGTTTCTCAAAAAATTGCAGGGTCTTGTTCTGATGAAGACAGTGTTCTTTTGTAAATTACTCCGCAGTTTTGAAAAAAACAAACACCTGATGTTATATTTAACATTCGTTGAGCAGAGGACTCATAGATCGATTCTTCACTTTGGGAAGAAAAAATCCACACTTGATACAATCATGATTCCACTTACGCCTTTTAATTCGAGCTTGTTCTCGACACTAACTTGTACTTTGAACTTGGTCCTCCATTTTAAACTGCGAAGCTGATGAAGCTGGAGTGTCCTGATCGATTTCACCTACAAAATTGCACTCACTTTCATCAAAACAAAGTGCTTTTTCTACGTATTTCGTAGACATTCTGCGGGTATTTCCTGAGATATTAATGCATATTTGATGTGGAAATCAATACCAAAACCGTAACAAACAAATATCACAATAGGCTACTCCTGTACTTCGATTGGTAAGGTCTGAACCAGTGTTGCCACTCCGTTGTTGCGGAAAAGTATTAGATTTCATGATAAAAAACACTAGATGAACAAAAAAACACTAGACTACAAATACGTGACAGATTTTTCAGATTACAAGAACATTAGTGTTGTACTTTAGAACAGGAGTGTGTTTGATGAACATTATATATTTATTTATTTGTCTCAGACCAGATGGTTCATAGATGATAGAACACTCACGCACACACGCAAACAATTGTTCTTTTACGCCCTATAATCTTTCAATATGACTTGAAGTGCAACACCTTTACACAAGTGTAAATCACCACATATGGGAAAAAGACCAACCACACATCCACGCCATTGCTCTTGAAAGACCTTATGCTCTGAAATGCGCAACTTAGGCAAATGGGGAAATGGCACCTCTGTTTTATGACTTTCATCATGGCTACAGCCATTTCAAGAACCTACCATGTTGAATATCTCATTCACTACGCACTCACCTTTCAAATATAGAATGTACCTTGAAGTAATTAGTTTGGGCATTCTGCTGCCTGTAACAAATCCTTCACGGGAGATATAGCAGTAACACTTGTGTTTGTTTGTACAGGTCACTGAAATTCTTAACAGATGACCACAAGGACTTCGTAGCGGTTTAGCCCAAAACAGATCATGTGCTCATGTGTAACTAAGATGCAATTAGGTAGAATTTTTAGCAAATTACAATTGCACAAATTCAAAAAGTCTCAATTTCAGTTACAATTACACAAAACAGTGTAATTAATTGCATTCAGCTCACTCATAAAAACACCAGGTAGCTATGAAAAACCACTAGAACACTAGATAAATGCAAAAACGCTAGATCTAGTGGAAAAACATTAGGGGTGGCACCACTGGTCTGCACTTCGACTGATAAAGCTGCTCTGATGAGTGTTCATGTGTCTGGTTTTCACTCGAGATTGAGAATGAAACTTTCGAAAATACTGCTATTCTAGAATAACTTTCGCATAGTAGTACAGAACGCTCATGCGTAGCAAAGATTTCTTCAGTCGATTGAATATAACATGGCAGCTCTCGGTAAAATCTATCTCTGCTACTTTACAGACGCAGTTAAATTGCTCCATAGCACGGTTTTTGTGAAAGTTGCTGACAGCTGTAATACGTAAGGTTAGAACGCTAGAAGTTCGCCGTTTTAGTCACGATTGCTGATATTGTTGGGTAAAAAAACAAGATAAATGTACGTTACCAGGGGATAAAAACTTAGGAAAAGCAATTTCATTCACCCCAAGTTCACCCCTATTCTTTCTTTCACCCCACGAAAAAATTTAATTCATCCTGGGGTGAACCATGCACCCGGCTAAGAAGCACGGTGCTTTGCAACCCTCATCAGCTATATTGTCAGCATTCTATGTTTGAAAACTATGTAAAAACTCTATATACAATACTGTATTGACAAGTGTATTGTGCAGCGCTTGTGCTCTTGTGATCAGAGAAAAAATCTACACATAAATCCAGTGATGTAATGTCAAACGCAGAAGTGGAGGGCTTCTCAATTGAAAAAAGGCCAAAATATGGAAGTCACAGTAGTTAGAATTTATGTGAAGAAAGGTTTTATAAAAAACAAACAAAAGTCCAAAATTATGTGCCACAACAAATTAGTGGGAGAAAGACGTAGACCAGGGGTGGGGAACCTGTTTATTATTACGGGCCGCATGAAATGTGCATTACCACTGACGGACCTCAAAATTAATTGATTTTTCTTAAAATACTACCTTTATCTAACTATGAAGAAGAGTGACTTCTCTTGACTTACTGTCTAAGTACCTGCTCACAGGCCCGTAGCCACGGGGGGCATTCGGGGGCAGTGCCCCCAAAATTTTGTTTGTGCTCCCCCAAATGATTCAAACCGGAAAAATTAATCAATTTTACAAATGCTTGTTTCCAATCTGTTTAATCTTTACCACAACTCGCAACATCACCGCACGCTGCATTAAAAAGTAACTTCAATTTTACAAAATAAATTGTATTAAAGAATGTCCACACTGGTAACAATTTCGATTTGTGACGTCACAGTCACTGGCGACAGTCTTTCGAAACCATTTCTGCAATCTCTCTGCTAGCGCGAACGCCATGGCACTAGCAAGCCGGCTATGGTAATGTTATAATATAAAGACTTAGCCAACGTTCCCTCTAAGAAAATTTTAGCAAATGTTGGTTTTAGTGAGCATGAATATTTTAAAGCTGAGTTGCCAGAATTCTAAATGAATTACAAATTTCTTGAGTTATTAGAATTTAGGATAAGCATGANGTCTTATGAAAATACGAACAAAGCAGGGCCTACACATTTATTTCAAATAGCTTCTCCTTGTTTTCTTGCTTTTCNAACNTTTTGGAATGTTGCAAGTGTCCGAGAATCAGATTTNACTGCGCAAATGATTTGGTAGTACTGCGCAGTTGCGCATCTTAGAGGGAACATTGGACTGATGTTAGGCTTGCTTGTAGTCAAACTGAACTTCTTGTAATAGCCAAACCAAGCACAGCAGGATAATGTACGCGAATTGGAAGTTGATCAAAAAAAGTTAGGGAATTCTGTGTCTGACGTAGAAATGCTCTAGCATGTGTATCGATCACTGCAGCACTGATTAGCATAAATCAGCATAAAATGCAACTAGCGCGTATTCCGTACTTAGTGTGTGGCGCAAGCAAGCAACAGTTATCCCACCCTCTAAACAAGCGAAACTACATCTCACCCTGAACAAGCGAAAAAAGTCAGTTTCATCTAGATTCAGAGAGGACGTTATTCATAACAAAACACATCGGAATTCACAGTGAAAGTGAGAGTTTGAATTTGAAAGTATCTTATTTTGAAATCATTGATACTACATTGATACTATTCAGAGCGAATTCAGCCACCGGTTTTCAGAGTTTGATATGCCTCTCATCAAATCCTTGCGTGTTCTTTCACCAGAATCGAATTGATTTCTCGACAAGGAAGAGTTACAACCTCTATACTCTTTAGTCAATTCAACTACCAAAAATATCAGTGAAGATCTTCTCGATGCTGAACCAGGACGGTCGCTAGACAATCGTCAATATGGGGGGCTTTACGTTTATGCTGGGGAGCTTTACGTACGTGCAGGGGGGCTTGACATTCAAATTTGACAAAAATTCCACGAATTTATAGTGTTTCATATTTCACTTTTGGGGGTCTTAGAGCTTTGTTTGGAAGGGCTAAGCCCTCCAAAACGCCCCCCGTGGCGACGGGACTGTGCTGAACTGCTCCTGTGACAAGCATTGTCTCATCAAAGCTTACTGATGTATTTTTAAATGAAAACACTCGTATGAATTTGGACCAGTTTTTGAAATAGTTTTGGAAGTATACAGCAGTTTTTCCCACCATATACTTGCTGCTGAGCGCGGGCTTAACTGTAGGAGTTTCGACAGCCATATGCGAAGCAAGCTTCTCCAGTGTGGTGGGGATACTCACACCTTATCGCAGGTGCATGACACACGACCGTAAAGGGGCGTAACGAGGTTAGATAGCGCCCAGGGCAAGAAGCAAGTTTGGCGCCACCATGTTCTAATTTGAGGTCTTTAGGAAGCAAATGTACTGTATTGAAGGAAGTACTTGGGACATTGTTTGGACTTTTTGGCGCTCCCGCAATCATTCGGCGCTCCCAGTAGTGATTTGGCGCCTGGGGAATTATGCCCCCCTTTCCCCCCTCTTTATGCCCCTGCGACCGTACAAATGTCAGCTGGCTTTGTTAGGTTTTGAAAAAAATGAAACAGCTGTTGTGGCAAACGAAGACATCGTTTCTGAATTTTCGACCAAAACTCGACGACTGTATGTTCAAAGTATTCTCTTGACACTCCAAGTGCCTCCATAAATATTATTCACCTATTATCCTATGTAACAGGTGTCAGAACTGCAGATTTTGTGACAGTTTATGCTCAAATTTCTTTTCTTGTTTTTTTTCATGTTTTCATTTTACCAAAAGACGTTTCAAAAACTGCGAGTGATGATAAAAGGTAGAACGTCTATATGCTAGAGTACATGGTTCAGGGGTGTAGTGGGGCGGGAACGCGTGGGAAGGGCGTTCCCGTACCTTTTTCACGTTTCATTTCAAAGTGAGTTTGAAGTCGTTTTAAAATGGCGATTTTTTGGATGCGTTCCCACACCTTTTTGTTAGCACTACATCCCTGACATGGTTCGAATTCCAGCTGTTAGTGGGAACGATTGATTGGTTGTTTCAGTGACCAATAGAATGTATGTATTTATTGTATATAATCTCGTGGATTGTTGTGGCTCTTTTGAGCATTTAAATGTTGACAAGAATAGAATTGGTTCAGTTTTGTTGTTTATGCCAAAATATTGTTATGTTTTTTCAAAAAAGTTAACAATGCATTAGGCAAACATCGGACAAAGTTTTTATTGAATCAAATGCGACAAACAGGCATCAAGCAATTGCGCGTAGTCAGGAAAATATCTTGAACCAGGCCCGTAACCAGATTGGGGCACCAGGGTGGGCGAAGAGTTTTCTGATAAGGGCCAAAATTTTTAAACTACGTCCAACACTTTCAAACTATGTCCAACACATTTTCCAGGGGGGGCGAAAGAAATTTTAGGGGGTCTTTTTCCCCCTAGTTACGGGCCTGCTCGAAGCATAGACGAACTTTTTTAAAATGTTGTTTTTCTTTGTTGTTTCCGTAGAAATGCACATAGCTAGACAAATGCTCTTAGTTTATTTGTGGATACTTTTTCTGGAAAACGTCATCGGTTTTTGAAAAGTTGAGAAAGGCGCTGGAGTCTTCCTCCCGTGCATGGCTACCCATGGCACGTAACATACAATTAAAAGTAGCATACCGGTACAATCACATATCTTATGTGATAAGATTGAAAACAGACAACTGGCAATATGCTGTCCAGCTAATCGCTGAAAATTGATAAAATAATGTTTTAAACATACAATAAAACAAAAATATTGCCCCCCTAAAAATGTATTGTGCCCCCCAAACCGTAAAACCTGGCTACGGGCCTGCCTACTTAGCATGCTACTTCGTTTTGACACGATGTTATACTCTAACTTGGGTACGAAAATTCTGTTGCGGGCCATATCAAATGTTCACCCGGGCCGCAGGTTCCCCACCCCTGTGTAGACCGTTGAAACAACGTGGGATGAAAACGTTACTTGCCTCAGACTACACCACTACATAAATCATGTTGAGCACCTTTAATTTACATATATATATACATCCATGTTGTTGTTGACAAAAGTGGTTGAGTGAGAACAGCGGCGCAACCAGCTCTTCATTTCGGGGGGGGAGCAATTTTCATGAACTTTTATTCGATGACGCCATCGTGGTGTTTGCTCAACCGTGATACAACTTTTTCGCAAGCGGTCACAGATAAAGTTCTCTTCGCAACATTTCCGAAAATGATAACTTTTTTTTTAATCAGGCCCGTAACTAGGGAGTGCAGGTATGGGCGCAATTTTGTTGTAAAATGGTGGGGGGACGACTTTGTGCGAAATCAATATAGTCATCGGGTCGATTCAGAAGTACAGTTTTATAAATACAGGTTCCAATCTTGTTTTTTAGAGATGTTTTGAAAGCAACACCTATCACGCTTTGTCCTTACAGATGATTTACAAAATAATATACTTAAATTTGTTACTGGACACGGTCTACATGCATATTTCAGCAACATGATCAGCATTCCAAACTTTTACAAACGTGCAGCGTGACCACATAAAACGGCACCTGCTCTTACAAGTAAAAATCATGAACTTGGCAATAAGTAATGTCAACATTCAAGATTAGCTGACAATTAGATGCTGATAAGCTATTAAATTGACACTTCTGCCAATCAAAAGAATAGCTTTGTCTGCACACATATAAAATAATAATTCTGCTAGACTTCATGAACAGCAAATCTGTCCATCCTAAATCTCCACAATAGTGCTGCTTTTCGTCTTCGGCAAACACTTCGCAGAGATTTGCCTGAAAATATAACTTTCTAATATTTATATTATAAACTTGCACCTTTAAATTTTGATCTGTTTTCTGAATGTGTGACAACCAACGTTAGAGTAAAACCAGTTGCATTTCTAAACGAAATAAATCATTGCTGTGCTGTGATCTCTCACACGTGCAGCTGTTAAACGCTTGTTGTTTCAAGACAACACACAGGATAAAATGTCGGACAGATCCAGTTAAACAATCTTTCGCGGTCTCTAGAAAATCATTTTATCGAAGCTAATATCAATGAAAATATCAGAATCAGTGATACCACACCAAACTCTGTTTCAACATCCGCTTGGCTATGTGCAACATCTGACATGAAAAAGCAGTGGCGTACATTACGTGGGACAGGGACGATCCGCCTCCCCTGGCAAGCTAAATGTACAAACTAGGCCCCTTTTAACTAACATTTTGATATTTGGTATTCTTTTGCTCATTCAGTAAGTTGTATTTTTGCGCTTTTTGGTGTGCTTTGTTTTAAGCTAGTATAGACTTCCACGACTTCCGGATTCACTATCATTTCTTAACTTTTTTCGGAGTGTCGGGTAGTGCCATCCCTACGGTAGACAGTGGGCCACCTTTAGCTAAGTTTTGTCCCCTTGGCCTGATGAGAAGCTCTTCACACAAAACGTGACAAATGTCACTACTATTTTGAAACCTCTTCAAATACAAAACATAAAGAAAAAAATGTGGGTGGTACATGGTATATTATATCCCCACCGTCTGAAAACAGTGGAGGGACACGTCCCCCGTGTCCCCCACCTAAATGCGCCCATGGGTGAAGGAGGTCTCAGGGGGAGAAACACCCCTAAAATTTTTTCGCCCCCTTGGAAAAATGTGTTGGATACAGCTTAAAAATTTGGACCCTTTCTGACAACTTTTCGCCCCCTCTGGTGTCCCAAGCTGGTTACGGGCCTGATATTAATCAAGATGAAGACTGAACGGTCATAACGAAGTAAAAATTAGTAGCCTAATACAAACGCCTGGTCCGTATTCAACTAGTGCACTCATGGCTTTAGCGTGGCAGATGCATAGGCTACCAGTAAACCATTTCATCTTGTTTTAGCAATTTCATCAAATGGTTTATCAAGATTTTTGAAACTTTAGTTGAATATATTTGCAGTGAGATAATTTCTGCAGACGATATTGCGACTGGTGAAGCTGCCAGAATGTCTGATACAAGAGACTGGACAGAATGTCAGGATATTTTTAATCACTGATGCTATTGTTTTAATGGTAGATACGAGACTTCCAACTGAAATACTCGTAAAAGGAATGCAACTTTACGAATGGCTGGGCCAGGCTCTNCACCAGATGTGGGTGGGCCTAGCCTAGCCACTTTTGCTAGGACTATCTAAACACCTAATAACTTTGAGACTCTTGTGAAATTCGAATTTCCCTTGCAACGTTAGAGCTTGGCTGTGAAACCCCAGTAACGTTTAAGCTCTGAACATAAAATGCAAAAATGCTCAAATAGTAGCCTACAGTAACCCCAGGCAAACGTGAAGCTAACACGATGTGAACATACGAGTATGATGTTTCTATCACTAGGCATAGTCTACTGGGTGCAAACATTGCTCCACTGGTGTAATAGCAATGCAGTATTTATTGTTGACGTTTCAAGAGTGTATGCAAACTCTCTTCTTCAGAAGATGGCAAGGAACAAAATCAAAGCGTACACACACTGCATTTCTGGAAACTTTCAGTGGTACACGAACAAAAGGATAAAAAAATGCCTTAGAAATAGGCCACCAACATTATAAACCATCTCCCAGTTCCAACATATTTGTGATTAAATACCAATAATTTACGAAATTTTTGATCAGATGGCCTGTCTCAAAATATATCTTGTAAGGAGACAAGTAGACAAAGACAAATTCCGGTAAGACTTTTCTTAAAAATGACTAGAATACAAAATTTCAACTTTATTATTGGAAAGTTTCCGCAAATGCCAAAATTGCTATACAATGTTTCGAATATTTTCTGGGGGGGCAAATGCCCCAAATGCCCCCCCTGGTTGCGCGCCTGGGTGAGAGTGTTGCACATATCTGACAAGGCTATAATATTCCATAAAGGTGGAAATATTTTAACGATTATAAGTAAAAATTATGCACAACGGTTTATTTGCAATCTTGGCTATCTAAATGACACTTTGCTGCAAATTAGAAAATTTACATTTTAGAGTAAACCCTAAAAATTTTGAGTTTGTACTTTGTAAACAAGAAAAAGCGCTGGAAATTTTTCCAAACAACACAAAAACAATGTCTTCTCACCTCCGCTAGACAACAAGAAAGCAACGTTCTCTATAACTTAGAGTTTATCGAGGCATTTCTGTTTTTGTTGGAAGTTCGCAGCAATTTTTTTCGATCGTTTCGAAACTTATTTTTTTGCTAATACGGATTTTGTTGCCGTGTCAAAATATACTCGGTGTTGGTGCTCAGTATATATGGTGTATAAGTTTTGCTCATATTAAAATTATGCGACAGACGCATTCATTTATCCATAACTGCATCATCGTTGTGCGAAATATGTTCCACTGTCGAAAACTAGCTGACTACGACCGGAGGTTGTGACCAGTGATTTCAAATGAAGAGACCAGGTTGCTGTGAAACTATTGAATTACAATCTGATGTGTTTAATCCTCTCGAATTGGTGAATTTATGTCAATACGTGGTTGGCGCAAGTACCGCTTTCGCCAAATCCAAAACTTCACAATTTTGTCTTCAGGGGCCAATCACGTCAAGAAATGTCAGCAAACATAAAATGCTTTTAAGTTAATAAGTCGATCGCTCTAAAGTGAAGCAGACAAAGTGGCGTACTTGGAAAAACAGAGTTACCCGACTTTTTTCTGTGGCATTACAATATTGGTGCTCATGTCTCCGCTGTTTGTGAAATTCTTTGTAGAAAACTTCTTCTTTGTCTTTACTGTAGCAAAATTGGTATTGCTTCCACTGTACCTTGCCCTCATTATTTTTCTAAAATTCTGCACCACTGGACATGCAACTTATGAAAATTGGTTAAATAAATAGCGTCTACCTATGAGTTAAAAATAAAGTCGTTCGTAGCTACACGAAACGCCATTTTAGGCGTGTAGTTTTTCTTCTCTGGTTTGCGCAGCTCCTAGTGATTGGCAGTGCGGATAAGTGAGTTTCGAGGTTTACGTGAGAATGCGTCAACTGTAATTACTTATATTTTCGCGCTTTTTTTCGCAATCCACAGGTGAGGTTGCGAAAATTCTGTGGACTATGTGTTTCTGCGCTGGCAGGTTATTGAAACACTGGAAGCACATTTGAATGGATCGATACTTTCCCTATGTATATATGTGAGACGGGAAGGAAAACTAACCCATGGTCAGGCAGCAAAGACAGCGCTCGCATTTAGGGTTAGATAAAGAGGTCATTAATATGGAAACAGTGATAAATTGTTTGAATACGGTAAGTCCGGTAACGTCTATTGCAGTGTTTCCCAACGTTTTTAGGCTTGCGGCACCCTACAGAAAAATATAAAATATGAGGCACCCAGTGGCAAACCCATAGCAATTTGCTTTAAGATTCAGTGAAATTTCGAAAGTATATCTTTAAAATGATATATTGAAAAATGTCTTTTCTCGTGTCACCCCTGAGTATTGTAAAGTGCACCCTAGGGTGCCACGGCACGCCGGTTGGGAACCACTGGTCTATTGTGACGCAAGGTCACAATATTTGATGGATTTACGATTTACGGCAGCTCATTAAAACTTTTGTCCACTAGAGCAAGTATGCCAGGCAATCCGCGCAATGTGAATAGTGAGATATTTTTTTGAAAGCTTTCAACATGCACAAACTAAGGTCGACTCTGCGACATGGAGGCACTACTGGCGGATGATCCGCGACGTGAACTTTGCCTTTCAGGTTTCCAGAAGAACTGAAAAATTCTTGTTGTATTAGACTACTTCTTTCTTCTCGTAAAGCTCTCTTCGGTTAGTCTGCCTTTTGAATCGCCGTACTTTCTGGTTTCAGTTAGATCTTAAAGTGGGAGTTGATTTAACCAGAAATTTCTGACCAGTCGTAAAATTTGACAACGCCACTTGGCTTGCCCTTCTTGCGTTATAAAGTTCATTGGCTTATTTGCTGCAGAAAAGATAGAATTTTATAATTCTAAGCCCTGTTCCGCATGAACCTACTTACTGTGGTTAAAATTTTTTAATGCGTCTGCTGTTTGTTTAATGAAGGAAAAAATGAAATTTTTTTCCATAATAGATTATTATACTGTATGTCAAGAATTGATCACACTTGTCCGTTTTGGGCAAGCTTTAATGTAAGTAACAACTATCCAACCATCACTTCTACGACGTAAAACAGGCTATTGGAAATTCTGACTTTCTTTGGAAACCCTAAACTCGTAAACAGCAAAATGTTTGCACAAAACATGAGAAATTTCATTAAATGCAGTCCCTGGGAGTGGTTGGGAGGTCCACTTAAGCCCCTGAATTGGTCTATTTAGTGTGGAAATCTCTGACACAGTTTCTGCTTTTTGCAAGGGTGAGATTGACCATGCATTTGCCGCAGTAAAACGCTGTCACATCATTGCAGTCTGGATTTATTGCGCCTGCCTCTTTTGTCATGGGTCTTTCACCTTCTTTGGAAGACGAAAAATTGCCTACAAGCATGAATTAGTTCTCACCAAAGTCAGTTATATATTCTACTCCATCACCATCGATGTCACGTTCCTCCAGTTCCTTTTCAAGACTCTCGAAAAATAATTTTGCTTTCCACAGAAGGATGGAGGATCCATGTTTTAACAAAATTAAGCTCCAAGGCAATTATCAGTTTTTTGTGATGCTATATAGTTTTTGCATAAAAATCAAGTGCAGTGCTATGTTACCGCTTGAAGCAGGGGTCTCCAAACTACGGCCCGCGAAGCTATTTTATCCGGCCCACGAAGACATTTCGTCACTAATGAAAAAATAACATATTTACAAAATATTTTTTGATTTGGTACGATGTAACATATCCCGAAACAATCACATTATGTAAGATGTTCGTCCCTCGAAGTATTGTGTAATAGCTTGTGTGACCCTCTGACAAGAAAGTTTGGAGATCCCTGGCTTAAAGCAATAAAAATGACTTTGTTTAACACAAAGACCCAAAAACATATTCAAGCAATATAGCGCATGAGAAGCCTTCTCTGCAGCCACTCAAACTTTTCCACTATAAGCTGACCACGCCACCCACAAGACCAAGAAGACATGAATCAGGATTTCGCACACAAGTAACAGAAAATCAGAAAATGGAAGTTCTACCATAAATGCGAAGTGTCCACAATTCTTTGCGCTCGGCAACCCGGCCAAGTTGCATGATTTTTTACTTTTAAGAGTGAAATGAAAGAAAAGCAGAGAATTCTTTACGCTAAACGCTATAGGAAAAGATTAGAACAATAAAGCACGATGCAAGAAATTTTTTTATTCAGCAAGCTAGCGAAATCAATATCTGTAAGTTAAATAGCGATTTGGAATGAGGTCGAAGGTAGAACAGCTCAAAACGATTGATTGAATGTTTTTCTTTTAAATGTTTATGACCTAATCTCTTGCTTGTAACTTATACTTAATGTTTCCATCACCCATGTCATCCATTATAGATTTGTACAATTTAAAGTGTGCCCACACCATGACAAAAAACGCACACTCTTGTGTATGGTCTAAGCCAGTGTTTCCTAACCAGGGAGGAATTCCTCCACAGGGAGGAAATTTCATGAGTTCAGGGAAGGAATTTCCACGTTGTTGTTAAGTCATCTATTCATTGTAAGTGTTGTACTTCTTTTTTAAATTGACATTGTTTTTTTTTTCAATTAGTTACA